>Ga0116159_1000112_pt1 | contig 92202 bp, 82 predicted proteins | sample AD_JPNAS1_MetaG_FD_89878 | JGI IMG/M metagenome (GOLD analysis project Ga0116159, IMG submission 89878) | Active sludge microbial communities of municipal wastewater-treating anaerobic digesters from Japan - AD_JPNAS1_MetaG | ecosystem: Engineered > Bioreactor > Anaerobic > Digestate | place...
GCTGAAGATATTTCCCGGCATAGAGGCGTTGACGTTATTTGAGTGGCTGAAGCGGGAGTATCCGGGGCGATTTTCCGATGGCCAGCTCAGGACACTGCAGCGGCGTGTCAAGGGATGGAAGGCGCTCTATGGTCCTGGCAAAGAGGTCTTTTTCCCTCAAGAGAACTGGCCTGGAGAGCTTTCGGCATCGGATTTCACCCACATGGGTAGCCTTGGGGTGACGATAGCCGGGCAGCCATTTGATCACCTGCTGTATCATTTTGTCCTGACCTATTCGAACTGGGAGACTGGGAGTGTTTGCTTTTCCGAGAGTTACGAGAGCTTGAGCTCGGGGCTGCAGGATGCGCTGTGGAAGTTGGGAGGAGTGCCCCGGAAGCATCGTACAGACAGTCTGTCTGCGGCGGTAAACAACTTGAATGACAAAGAGGAGTTTACCCGCCGTTATTCTGGTCTGTTGAGACATTACGGTGTGGAAGGATCGAAGACACAATCCGGCAAGGGCAATGAGAATGGCGATATCGAGCAGAGGCACTACCGAGTGAAAGAGGCCATTGATCAGGCTTTGATGCTGCGTGGCAGCAGGGATTTCAAGGATCGTGCTGACTATGAGCGGTTTTTGGAGTGGGCCTTTGGGCAGCTCAACGCAGGCAGGAAGGAGCGTTTCAGGGAAGAACTGCAGGTTCTGAGAAGGCTGCCGGACAGGAGATTGGAAGACTGCCGGAGGATCCAGGCAAGGGTTAATCCAAGCAGCACGATCAGGATACAGAAGAATGTGTATTCGGTGCATAGCCGTCTGATCGGGGAAAAGGTCGAGGTTCGCTTATACGCCGAGCATCTTGAGGTGTGGTACTCCCAGAGGTGCCTGGAGAGGATTCCCCGTCTCAGGGGTGAGGGCAAACACCGGGTGAATTACCGGCACATCATTGATTGGCTGGTAAGGAAGCCGGGAGCCTTTGCGAATTATCGATACCGCAGTGATCTCTTTCCCACGAGTCGATTCAGGATAGTCTACGACATACTCAAAGATGATCGGCCGGCGAAGGCGGATAAAGAGTATCTGAAGATTCTTCACCTGGCGGCCAGGGAGAATGAACTTGGGGTGGATGTGATTCTGGGCGAGCTTATCGGCAAGAATGAATCCATCAGTTCAGATCTGGTAGAGCAGATGCTTTATGAGGGGCAACACGACCAAGAGATTCACGATCCCCATATAGAGGCGATTGATCTTCATGATTATGACGCTCTGTATGAGAACCTGCAGGTGGTAGGGCTATGAGTGCTTCCACACTCGAGAGGCAAATAGGATTGTATGCAAAAGAGCTTCGCCTACCGGCGGTGAGGGAGAGCTACGCAGATCTGGCTCACCAGGCCCAGGCGGAGGGTATATCCTATCCCGAATATCTCTTGGAGTTGTTGCGCTTGGAGAGTGATCACAGGCGTCAGAATCGTACCCAGCGATGGTTGCGAGAATCCCGCTTGCCGTTGGAGAAGAACCTTGAAGCCTTTGATCTATCACGCGTGCCCACCAAGGTAATGCACCAGGTCAGGGCTCTTCAGGATGGGAGCTTTCTGGGTCGCAGGGAAAACGTTTTAGCCTTTGGTAATCCGGGCAGTGGCAAGACGCATCTGCTGTGTGCCCTTGGGCAGGAACTGATTCTGCAGGGATATAAGGTGTATTTTACCAAGTGCTCTTCGTTGGTCGAGGAACTGCTCCGGGAGAAGAAGGGGTTGAAGCTTGAGCGGAAGCTCAAGAAGCTGTCCAGGTATGATGCTTTGATCATTGATGATATCGGATACGTACATCACGATCGAGAGGAGATAGAGGTCCTTTTTACCCTTCTGGCCCAGCGATACGAACGGGGCAGCGTGATGATCACCAGCAATCTTGCGTTCTCAAAATGGGAGAGCATCTTTAAAGATCCCATGACCACGGCAGCGGCCATTGATCGCCTGGTCCACCACAGTATCATCCTGGAGATGAACTGTGAAAGCTACCGGATGGAACAGGCCCGGCGACGCAGCGCCGCCCCCTAGGGGGCGGGATGGGTAGAGAATCTATCGCGTTAATACATGAGAAAATAATATGGGAAAAACGGGAAAAATAATTGTCGCCAAAGAGGATTTCTAATTGACGCCAATCAGGGTGTCATCGAATGAAGTGCAATCATTCGAACCGGAGTTCGTAGTCAGGTTTTTTCGAGTCGTTCGGGAAGTCGAGTCCGTTCACTGGGTACCGGCGGGTTGAAGGAGAACACGGATGGTTTAATGCTGTCTTATTGAGGAATGTAATCTCAACAGTCTCAGGAAAATCCTGTTCCGCATCGTAGATGCCGCCATTATTCCCATGGATGTGGACTATGTGATAATGATCCAACAGCCTTGCTATTGCTTCATTGAATATGTCCGTCTGTGTATTCAAGTGATGGAATTCCGCGGCAATACAGGTTATTATCTTCTCATTTTCAACAATGTCTGCAATGGTTGCGTACTCGGACCCTTCGATATCCATTTTCAGGAAGACGGTCTGGCCTTCTGATAAAGGTAAGGATCTGATAATGCCATGAATGCTTATCTCATGCTCATTATCCATATTGGAAACTTTCTTTCTGATGTGAACGCGTTCTCCTCGAAAGAATATGAAGTATTTCAGCGCACGGATTGCCCTGCCGGCAAATCTTTGCCCCTTTTTCCAGTCAAGGATCATGAACCTGAATATTGCCTGGGGCAGGCTTTTTAAGAATCTTATCCCTAAGATCCGAGGTCCGATTGAGTGATCATAGCCCAGGAGACGAACTCTAGGATTTTTTTTAAGAAAGGCCTGTTCAAAAGACCAGTCGTCGGATATGCCCAAGGATATCAGATAGCTTGAAGAATATACCTGAGGTTCGGGGACGACATAGCCTCCATCTTTATTGTTCCCGAGCCTTATCAAGTACGGATATTCTATGGGTCTCAAAACTCTTTTGTTCAGCATACCGTGTACATAACAAATAAACACAATAAATGCAAAACGTGTGGTGCACTATCGATACTATATCAGTAATTAATGCATGCTGAAATATCCGCAGTATTCTTCATCCCCTCCCAGATCCTGATGCCCATGCTCCTGTGCTCGTTGAGCACCTTTCTGAGCATGTAGGGCTCCGTGTTCGGGTTGACGGTGATGGCGCGCAGAACCACGATCTTTCTCGGTGCGTACCGGGTGGAGTCCAGCCGGGTTCTGGACACGAACGAGGTGTCGTGTTCCCGGATGGTCTTGTGAAGCTCGATATTCATGGTGTTGATGATCCTGTTCAGGGCGGTGATCTCCGAAGAGTTCTTCTTCGGATTCTCCATGAGGATGTCCAGCCTGGCCTTGAGCTCCTCGGGAACGAACCGGTAGTTGATGATATACAGCTGCGGCCTGTTCATCAGCTCGAATAAGGGATCTCTCTCAATCAGATTGACGAACGTGTCCTGAAGCTTCTTCGCATGGGCGAAGATAAGCTTGTATCCATTCTTTCCCAGGACCTTGAGCGCGGCCCAAGGCTTGAGGCTTGCGAACGGCCGCGATCCCTCGATGGTGAACCTTCCCTGATCGATTGACCCTTTTCTGATAATGTAATTTGACGTGTGATACAGGAGCTTGGAATCGCGGGTGTTCCTGAACAGGCAGACACCCATGCTGTTCGGGGCGAACAGGAGCTTGTGCGCGTCGAGAGACACCGTGTCCGCCTGCTCGATTCCCTTCATCATCTCTCTTTCCGCATCCATGATCAGGGCGCCGCCTCCCCATGCCGCATCCACATGGAAATGCGCCCCAATCTCCCGGGACACTCCGGCAAGTTCTTCGAGATCATCCACATTTCCAGTTTCCGTAGTGCCAGCGATACCGACGATGGCGACGAATTTGGTCGGTTTCCCCACGAGCTTGTCTTTCTTCCGGGTATTCTCGATTATCCGGTAGAGCCTGGAGATGTCTATCTTGTGCGTGCAGGGGTGCGCGGGGACATGGACAACGCCGTTCTCTCCGATTCCGAGAATGGTGCCGGCCTTGCATATCGAGTAGTGGCCGCGTTTCGACACCAGGATCTTGGCCTGCCGGTATCCATAGTAATCCAAGGCGCGGACAAGCCCTTCAATACGAACTCCCCTGAAGGCCTTGCCGTCTGCAGGAAACGCCTTTGCCATGGCCAGGGTAAGCGCCGTGAGGTTGGCGATCGTCCCGTCGGAGGTGATGTTACCCAGTGCTATGTGCTGGTTCTGAACGTTCGCGGCATAGAACTGATCGGTGTTTTTATACACCAGCCTGTGCATCCAGCAGAGAAATTCCCTCTCCACAAAGGATGACGCTTTGGCGCTCTCGATCTTCACCTGGTTCTGGTTCAGGCTCACCGCGATCATTTCAAGGAGTATCATGAAATAAGGGATGGCGCTCGTCATATGGCCGATGTAATAGGGGTTGGCCACCTTGACCGAATGCTTGATCACGTTGTTCTTGATCTCGGAGAGGACATCCCTGATCAGCTTGGGTTCGCATGGTATGTCGGTGCTGTTGAATATGCCGGCGAGTTCTTCAATGGAAATGGAGGAATGGATGCCTCCCTTTTCTTTGAAGAAATCGTGTATCATATCCAGAAGATGGACGCCGAATTCGATGAATCTGTCCGAAGAATCCGGCATAATGAAGAGCTTTTTCATGAAACCCGGTGTCGCCTCGATTTTCTTGCTAGGTGTATGCGTCCCAAGTTTTAAAGATTCCATGGAACAGCCCCTTGTTTTATTCTTTGCGAATAAGATATATATCACAATTTATGGTACATGAGAAAGGAGAAAAAGCATTCCAAGATACGGGCAAAGCTACACTTTTTCTCGTTCCTACACCGATCGGCAACCTCAAGGACATCACTCTGAGGGCCATCGAGGTGCTCCGGGAAGTCGATCTCATAGCCTGTGAGGATACACGGCACACCCGCAAGCTCTTAAGCGCCTATGATATTCACACGCCGCTGATGTCGTATGAAAAATTCAGCGAGAGAAAGAAGATATCCCGCATCATAGATCTTCTGGCAGAAGGCGGCAGCGTTGCACTGGTGAGCGATGCCGGCACTCCGTTGATCAGCGATCCGGGGTCGGTGCTGATCAGGGAGGTCAGAAACAGGGGCGTGAAGATCGAGGCCCTCCCCGGACCCAGTGCGCTAATCGCCGCCATGGCCGCTTCCGGGTTCGAAGGCCCTTTTCGCTTTATCGGATTTTTTCCCCGTCAGAGGAGTACCGCGGTGCGTGAGGTCATGAGAATGAAGCTGTCCACCGATCACACGATATTCTACGAATCGCCCCGCAGGATTGCCGCAACCTTGAAGCTTCTCGATGAGAGCCTGGGCGATCGGTCGATTTTTTTTGCACGTGAGATTTCCAAAGTGCACGAGGAGCATCTTTTCGGCCGCGCCGGACAGATTCTCGAGACACTCTCCGCCCGCCGTGAAATCGGAGAGGTGACCGTGGTGGTCCAAGGCTCGGCTCAGGAGCAGCTTCTCGATGAAAATTCTCTGAAAAAGAAAGCCCGCCGGCTGATGGGAGAGGGCTACACAAAGAAGGACATCCTCGGGGTGCTTGTGGATGAGACAGGCCTGGGAAGAAACAGAATTTACAGGCTGCTTCAGGATCTCGACTAAAGTATTTCATGCTGTATGACGATATGGCGGTTAGAACTCCGAAAAGGGGAAGGGCATGAAAATCAATCCGGAAATTTCAAGTGTTGTCAACCTGGTGAAGAGAGAGAACGACTATCAGAAAAAGGCTCACGATAAAGACGAGAGTCAGAGCAGAATGGCGGACATCATCTCGATAGAGAACAAAGCCGCCTCGCATCCCGCTGTCGAAAGTGTCGAGGAGGCCCGCGAGCTCCTGACCGATGTCATGAGTAAACTAGAAAACACTTCCCCGTCAGTACATAACCTGAATCATTACAGGATTTCTCAGCTGATCAGTTAAGCCCGGAAAAAGCAAGAACCGGAGAATACTCGGAGGAGTCTCCATACAGGGACTCACCCGATCTGTCTTCCTCTATTGGATTTCAGCAGGCTCTTGGCCGAGCGCCTCAGGATTTCCGTGCTTGATTTCGCCGATATGTTTTATCCGCACGAGGTCTCTGGTGATCTCGGGCATGAGGATGCTCTCGATCTTTGGCGGCTTTTTGATGAACCGGTAATAATCATCACTGATATAGGTGCCTGAGATTTCCTGGGTGAAATTCTTTGCGGCGATGTCTGAGATGCTCAGAACAGACAACTCCTTGATGATATCTTGAGATATCTGACCGACTTCCCGCAGCGGCCAGAACATGGGCCAGTGATGCCGGTGAATCGCATTACTCAGTCGTTCGGGCATCTGCCATCGCTTGGCCAGAATGCCCCCGAGAGTGGCATGATCGATGCCGTAGAATTCCGTCTCCTGCCTCAGGCGCTCTCTGGGGTCTGGAGAGAAGCCGTTCTCGGGCTGGGGCAGAGACTGCGACAGCACAGTCTTGGCGATATCGTGAAGCATGCCCAGGGTGACCATGGTTCCGCCCGGCACACCGATCCTCGATGTGCTCGCAAGATATGCGGCGATGGTGGATGTGAGGTTCGCGTGGATCCATTCCTCCCGGCTCGGCTTAATACCGATCTTCGAGGTTCGCTCTTCCATGACGATACGGTAAATCTCGTTATAGCCGAGAATGACAATGGCATTGAAGATGTTGTCGACCTTCTGGACGAGCCCGTAATATGGTGAGTTCACCCGTTTCAGAATGAATGACGTGAGCCCCTGATCGGTTATGATGAGCCTGCTGATGTCCTTTGGGTTGATGTCGGGGTCGTTCAGTTTCGAGGAGATCTCGGTGATCAGCGGCGAAATGGATTCCAGACTGTTGATTATGTTGTCGACATCGCGAGGAATCTCGGTGAGGAGCTCTCTTTCGGGTTTCCAGTCGAAGTCGTAGGCGTTCGTAAAGGTGTCGAGATTGTCCTCGGACGATATGCTGATATAATGCGCCGGGGCCTTCCTCATATTCGAAGCGGGTCTTTTTGCGAATGCTTTCAGTGCTAGTGCGGCTACAGCGAGACCGGCCGCGACGAAAAAAATCATCCAAAGTAATTGTGCGGTTTCCATTACTACACCTTATCGGGAACCGCAGATCCACTCTTTAATCCAATTTACCCGTTCAGATGGCGCTAAAGAAAGTGGTGGAGACATCCGAGTGATTGGGTAGTGGAGGAGATACAGTATTCTGCTCAGAGTAGGGAACATATACTCGGCCTCATTTCGAGGTGCACGAATATCCTTACTCTGCCCCATACCGTGCATCAGATCCTGGAAGTGACTTCGGGAAAGAAATCCTCCGCCTCCGATCTAACCCCGCTGATCGAAAGTGATCCGGCTCTGACCGCAAGGATTCTCTCGGTGGCGAACTCTTCGTACCTCGGATTCACCAAGAAGGTGTCCACCATATCCCATGCAGTGGTGGTTCTGGGGTTTCAGGAAATCCAGAATCTGGCCCTGAGCATGTCCGTCATCCAGCTGTTTAACCGCAGAGGTTCGGACTTCACGGAAAAGCTCTGGAGGCACAGCTTTTCCGTGGCTGTGGGCTCTCGTATGCTCGCTTCGTATCTCAACCTCAAGACGGACGGGAAGTATTTTGTGGGCGGGCTTCTCCACGACGTGGGCAAGATATTCCTCTGCCAGTACCTGCCGGAGAAATTCAGCGAGATGCTGACCCTGCTCGACAGGCAGGACTTCAGGATCACCTATCATGCACTGGAAGAACGATTCTTCGGGATCGCCCATGCAGAAGTCGGCGGAAGGCTCCTCGAGTCCTGGATGTTCCCCCGGGATATCATCGACGCCGTAGCCTGGCACCACGAACCCCACAGAGCGCTTTCAGACCCTGCCCTTGCCGCGTGTGTCCATCTCGCGGATATTCTCTGTACGATACGAGGCATGTCTCCATTGGGGGACCGCTATTTCCTCCCCATGGATAAAAAGATTCTGCCGCTCATGTATGATCTGAAAGAAAACTTCGGCACGGAAGGCCTCATCGCCCTGATGGGACAGCTCGACCTGGAAATAGACAGGCAGAATGCCCTGCTTTCCGCCTTCAGATGGTAGCCGGAGCGGGCCTCCTTCCGCGCACACGCCGAGAGTTACCGTGACAGGAGCCTTCCCAGGAGCGTATGCCCTTCCTCGATGAAAAGGCCGGTTTCCCCGGCGTCTTTTTCCGTGAAGCGCCGGCTGTTGTTGGCGGGTGCGGCGCTGTCATAGATGACAAAGGGAACCGGATCCGCAGTATGCGTCTTCTTCGCTATGGGAGTAGGGTGATCGGGCAGGAAGAGCACGCGGAAGGGCTCGTCCTGAGCCTCCATGCTCTTGAGTATACGGCCCACCACCATCTCGTCGAAGTCTTCTATGGCCTTGATCTTCTCGCGGAGAAGGCCGCCGTGCCCGGCCTCGTCAGGCGCTTCAACATGGACATAGACCAGATCGTGGACAGAGAGCGCTTTCAATGCGGCCTGCGCCTTCCCCTCATAATTGGTGTCCAGCCATCCGGTGGCGCCCGGAACATGGATTACCTCCATGCCTCTGAGCATACCCAGCCCTTTCAGGAGATCCACGGCTGAGATCATGGCGCCCGAAACGCCGTATTCCTGCTCGAGGGTAGGCACCTTCAGGCCTTTTCCCTCTCCCCAGGGCCATATGGCCGTAGCCTCCCGTTTCCCCAGCTTTCTCCTGGCGATATTGACGGGATGATCCCTGAGCGCATCCATGGATCGGTGAATGAGCTCTCTGAGCAGTCCGTCGTTCGGCAGGTGCGGTTCGATGTATTCACCGGTAATGTCATGAGGAGGCGTGGTTTTCGGCGCCGGATTCTCATAGCCCTGGATCACCATGAGATGTCGGTATTCGATCCCGGGATAGGCGTGGATGTTGTCATATCCCCGCAGCATGGACCGTACGGTTTCGATGAGCTCTCCGGCTTCCTGGGTCGAGATGTGATCGGAGCAATAGTCTTCCAGAATCAGGCCTTTTTCCCTCCGGGATATCGTAACGAGGTTGATTCTGAATGCGGTGTCGTCGCTTTTGAGATCGACGCCCATGCTGACCGCCTCGATAGGCGCCCGGCCGTTATAGTGCTCTGCGGGATCCAGTCCGAGAACAGTCATGTTCGCCACATCGCTTCCGGGGGGAAATCCCTGCTTCACCGTACGAACCATCCCCAGTTCACCCCGGGATGAAAGCTTGTCCATGAACGGGGTGTTTGCCACATCGAGGGGGGTCTTCCCCCCTAGGTCTTCGAGAGGCTCATCGGCCATCCCGTCACCGAGTAATATGATGCTCTTCAAAATCATTATCCTCCGTTGTTCGGATTGATGCCTTTCCACGATACCTTGCATCAGGTCGGGAGACCTTGCTGTCCCGCTCTCCCCCGCGTGTCTCTGAACCGGGCCGCGGTGATGCAGGAAGAGGAGGGGACGTTCACCAAGCTCTCGGGATTTTTCCCTCCTCCAGCGGGATTTTTTACTTGAGAAATATCGCTGATCTGCATATTCGCTTCTTCTGCACTCGGAAAACGCGTCCGGCAACCGTTCATGAGGGCCTTTTCAGATTTTTGTCTTCAACCCTGATGACAACGGGTTTCCCGTCCACCTCGTCCAGTGACGCTATCTTCTCCACTGCGCTCCTGATGTTCGACTCTTTCGCCTCATGAGTGAGCATCACGATGGGGATATACCCATCCATATGAACCGCCTTCTGGATGACCGAAACAATGCTTATGTCCCTATCACCCAGAATTCCCGCAATCTTGGCAAGCACGCCGGGCTTGTCTGTCACGTTTATTCTCAAATAGTAATTGGTGCTGATATCTTCAATAGACATATAGCTTTTCGGTTTCGAGATTCCTTTTCGATATCCCAGGTGCGGGACCCTTCCCGCGATCCCGGCGAGGATGTTTCTTCCGATGTCCGCGATGTCACTCACCACGGCGGACGCTGTAGGCATCATCCCCGCCCCCCTGCCATAGAAGAGGGTCGAGTCCACGATATCCCCCCGCACGTAAAACGCGTTGAACACTCCGTCCACTTTGGAGAGGAGATAGTTCAGCGGTACGAGTGTGGGATGTACCCGCGCCTCCACCTTCTCGCCGCGGTTTATGGCCAGGGCGAGGAGCTTGACCTTGTATCCCAGTTCGCGGGCATATCCAACGTCGAGTATGTCGAGGCCGGAAATCCCCTCCACGTAAACCCCCGACATGTCCGGAGGCACTCCGTAAGCAAGGCTGGTGATGATGGCGAGCTTATGGGCGGAATCCGTCCCCTCCACATCCATGGCGGGGTTCGCCTCTGCATAGCCGAGCTCCTGAGCCTGTCTGAGAGTGTCTTCGAAAGACGAGCCCTTTTCGCTCATCTCTGTGAGGATGAAGTTGCAGGTTCCGTTCAAGATCCCGTAAATGAAGACGAAATTGTTCGCGATCAGGGATTCCCGCAAGGTCTTGATAATGGGAATTCCGCCGCCGACCGAGGCTTCATAGTAAAGATCCCTGCCGCATGTCTGTGCTGCATCGAAGAGTTCCTTGCCTTTGGATGCCAGAAGCGCCTTGTTGGCGGTCACCACGTGCTTGCCTGCCTTGAGGGAGTCGAGAATGAAGGTCCGAGCCGGCTCGATGCCGCCGATGAGCTCCACGACGATGTCTACATCGGGATTGTTGATGATCGCATATGCATCGGTGGTGAGCATGTTCCTGGGAATGGAAACACCGCGATCCTTCGTGATGTCGATATCTGCGATAGCGGTCAGATCGAGTGAGAAGCCGAGGCGCTCTTCGAGAAGGGCGGTATTCTCCAGCAATGTCTTCGCCACGCCGGTTCCGATAGTTCCAAGACCGATCAATCCGATTTTTACGCTGTCCATTACGTTCTCCTTACGCTGTGTCGCATCGTGTATGATTTCCTGCAAGAGGGCAGGTGCATCTCATGGCTCATGGACGCAAAGGAAAGATACAGCATTCATCTGGTGCCCTTCGAAGTCCGGCTCTCGGCCGGCATCCGTCTCATTTCCCGTCGTTGTGGATATTCTCCAAGGCTTCTCCGGCCTGGTATGAACTTCTCACCATTGGTCCTGATATAACATATCGTATGCCGAGATTTTTCGCAATATCTGAAAATCGCTCGAAATCCTTCGGCTCCCAGTATCGGGAAACCCGGACCTGAGCCCCGGTAGGCTGGAGGTACTGGCCGATGGTGACGATATCGCAACCGGATCGGGCGAGATCCTGCAGAAGCTCGACGATTTCCTCTTCCCGTTCTCCCAGGCCCAGCATGAAGCCGGACTTCACCACCACGTCGTCCGAATATTCCCGGGCGCTCTTCAGCACCTCCAGGCTCCTCTTCAGGCTTGCCTGAGGGCGGACGGCCTCATAGAGGCGCCCTACCGTCTCGACATTGTGATTGAACACATCGGGTTTCTCCCGGAGTACCGTCTCAAGCAGGTCTTTCCTTCCGGAAAAGTCCGGAGTGAGCAGCTCGATCGAAGCGCAGGGGAGATGCATCCTGATCTCCCGGACTGTCCGGGCGAACGCGCCGGCGCCCTGGTCCGGAAGATCATCGCGGCTCACCGAGGTGATCACGACGTGTCTCAGTCTCATGGCGGCGGCAGCCTTCGCGACACGCTCCGGCTCGCAGGGGTCGGGAGAGTCGGGGGCACCCTTGTGGATGGAGCAGAACCGGCATCGTCTGCTGCAGGTGCTGCCCAGAATGAGGAAAGTCGCCGTCGGCCTGGAGAAGCATTCGGCGATATTGGGGCAGCGCGCCTCTTCACAGACTGTCGCAAGACGAAGGCCGCGAAGCCCTTCCTTCGCGCAATGGAGATCTTTCAGCCGCTTGTGCTTCTTCGCCCAGGAAGGGATCCTTCCTCTGCATCCCTGGGCGGATGTGGGATCGCTCATGCGTCACTGCGCTCCGCTGAGCTGCTCCGCGATTTTGTCGCGGGTAACCAGAATGTGCTCGGAGATAATGTGCGAATCGCTGATCACCGGCATGAAATTGGTGTCTCCCGACCAGCGGGGGACAATGTGGACGTGAAAGTGGTCGGCGATGCCCGCGCCGGCGACCGCTCCGATGTTGCATCCTACGTTGAAGCCGTCGGGATTCATGGCCTTGCGTACAGCCGACACGATTTCCTTCACCAGTGATATGATCTCGGAGAACTCTTTCTGGCTCACCTCGGCGATATCTCCTACGTGACGGTTGGGGGCCACGAGACAGTGACCCGTCGTATAGGGGAAGCGATTCATGATGGCGAAGCAGCTCTTCGTCTTTTTGAGAATGAGCGGATCCTCGCCTTGAGGGGCAGTGCAGAACACACAGGAAACGTCTTTCGGACGGGTAATGTATTCGCTGCGCCAGGGCGCCCAGAGTGTGTTCATAACGGTATGATTTCTCCTTGCATTTTGAATTTCATCATCTGCATTATACCTTCGGATCATGCGGATGTAAATCGGGAGTGTCCGGCCGGCATGTTCCTGAAAAGCGGCTAGAGGTACTCATCCGAGTCTGCATAGATATTCTTCACATCGTACACCACACAGCCCGGGGCCTTGTATCTTCTGATGTCGAGCCGCTTGAATTCGTCATGGGCCACGGCCGCCATGATTCCCTCGTACCCGGGCTTGAGATCGGATTCCTTCGTGATGAGGTCGATCCCGTACTCGTGCTTTACCTCCAGGGGATCGGCAAGGGGATCGAAGATATCGATGTTGCACGCGAAATCCTGAAGCTGGCGCACGATGTCGATGACCTTGGAGTTTCTGATATCCGGGCAGTTTTCCTTGAAGGTGATCCCCAGGACCAGAACGTTTGCGTCTGTGATCCGGTGGGCCTTTTTCACCATCATCTTGACGAGCTGGGTCGCCACGTACCTGCCCATCCCGTCGTTGAGCCTCCTCCCAGAGAGGATGATCTGCGGGATATAGCCCAAGCTCTCGGCTTTGTGCGTGAGATAATAGGGGTCGACCCCGATGCAGTGTCCGCCCACGAGCCCCGGCTCGAAGCCCAGAAAGTTCCACTTGGTGCGTGCGGCCTCGAGCACGTCCCTGGTCCGGATGCCCATGCGGGCGAAGATCATGGAAAGCTCGTTGATAAAGGCGATATTGATGTCCCTCTGGGCGTTTTCGATGACCTTGGCGGCCTCGGCCACCCGGATGGAGGGCGCTCGGTGAGTGCCCGAGGTGACAATAGATGCATAGAGTGCATCCACGATGTCCGCCGCTTCCGGTGTCGAGCCCGATGTCACCTTTGTTATGGTTGCGAGCCGGTGGTTCTTGTCCCCGGGATTGATGCGCTCGGGGCTGTACCCGCAAAAGAAGTCCACGTTGTAGGTGAGGCCGGACGTCCGTTCGATGACGGGCACGCAGTCCTCCTCGGTGGCTCCGGGATAAACGGTCGATTCGTATATGACGATGTCGCCCCGGGAGATCACTCTTCCCACGGTTTCGCTCGCCTTGATCAGGAGAGTGATATCCGGCCGGTTGAAGACATCGATGGGGGTGGGCACAGTGACGATGTAGGTGTTGCACGCCTTCAAGTCTTCCTCACTGGTGGTATAGGTGAGAAATTTCGCGCACAACAGCTCTTCCCTGCTCATCTCGCGCGTCCTGTCGAGCGCGGATCTCAGCTCGCCTATGCGCTTTTCGTTGATATCGAATCCCACGGTGGGGTATTTTTTCCCGAATTCAACGGCCAGGGGCAGTCCTACATATCCAAGACCGATGACGCCTATCCGGTGCTCCATGATCACCCTCCTCCTGCATCGCTATCTGACAAGGGGATTTTCATATCACATCTGAGCCGGCGGAAAAACGGATTTCTGGTGCGATATTTTTTCCGCCGGCCTCTCTATGATCAACCGGCCGCTCCGCCGGGAGCCCGTCTTTGCTTGACAGCGTATTCCAAAAGACATAGACAAAGGTTGACAATGTATACATGGAATATTCTGCCGGGGACTCGATGAAAAACAAGAGAAAGAAAATCGGCATCTTCGACTCGGGCATTGGGGGGATCACCGTGCTCAAGGAAATCCTTTCCCTGGCGCCCGATGCAGATATGGTGTACTTGGGCGACTGCGCCCGCCTGCCTTACGGGACGAAATCACCCAAGACCATTATCCGCTACAGCCTCCAGTGTGCCGGGTTCCTCGTATCAAAGGATATCGACATGCTCGTGGTGGCCTGCAATACCGCCAGTTCGCATGCTCTGCCCGCATTGCAGGAGGCTTTCCGCATTCCCGTGGTGGGCGTAGTGGCATCGGGGTCGAAGGCCGCAATCGATGCCGGAGGGAGGAGAATCGGCGTGATAGGCACTCCTTCCACCATCAGAAGCAGGGCCTACGACACCGCATTGCGGGCTATCAGCCCGGATGTGCAGGTGCTTTCCAAAGCCTGCCCTCTCTTCGTCCCATTGGTTGAAGAGGGGTGGTGCGACGATGCTGTCACCGAGCAGGTGGCCCACAGGTATCTCGACGATCTCCTGCACGAAGGCATAGACACTCTGCTGCTCGGATGCACCCACTATCCTTTGCTGAAAGGGGTGATCTCCCGGGTGGCCGGCAACGGCGTGTGCATCGTCGATTCCGCCGTTTCCACAGCCCGTGCCGTAGCGGAGCTCGGCGGAGCCCGGCGTTCTCCGGGTGGTGAACAGTCGGTGGTCTACTATCTCTCCGACATCTCGGAGAGGTTCATCGAACTGGGAGAGATTTTTCTGGGACGGAAAATGAAGGATGTATACGAGGTTGATCTTTGTGTATAATGCCTTGAGCCTAAACGGCATGCGGGAATGAGTTCATGAGCACAAAGAAGTTGTCACAGATACGAAACATGGGATTCGTCGCCCACATCGACGCGGGCAAGACCACGGTGACCGAGCGCGTGCTCTACTACGCCGGAAAGATACACCGGATGGGCGAGGTCCACGACGGGCAGGCGACCATGGACTGGATGCCCCAGGAACAGGAGAGGGGGATTACAATCACCTCGGCGGTAACCACCTGCTCGTGGAAAAACCATGAGATCCATGTCATCGACACCCCCGGGCATGTGGATTTCACTATCGAGGTGGAGAGGTCGCTGCGCGTGCTGGACGGCGCGGTGATGATCCTCTGCGCTGTGGGAGGGGTCCAGGCCCAGACCGAAACCGTATGGCAGCAGTGCAGACGCTACCGGGTGCCAACGATTGCTTTCATCAATAAGCTCGACCGCCTGGGGGCGGACTTCGATTCCGTTGTCAGGCAGATGAACGAGCGGCTCGAGGTAAAAACCCTGCTGCTGCAGATTCCCTATTTCGAGGGGGACACCTTCAGGGGTGTGGTGGATCTCGTCGAATGGCGGCTTCTCGTCTGGGACGAAGACAGCCTCGGGGCGACTTTCCAGGTTCTTCCCGTTCCCGACGTCGTCCTGGAAGAAGCGAAAGCCGCCAGAGACCATCTGCTCGAGGAACTGGCCGACTATGATGACGAAATCATGGAGCGATACCTGGCCGGGGATGCTCCGGATGAGAAGAGAATCAGACAGACCGTAAGGAACATCACCCTCGACAACAAGGCCATCCCGGTGCTCTGCGGGTCGGCGCTGAAGAACAAGGGTATACAGCCGCTGATAAATGCCATCATAGACTATCTCCCGGCGCCGCACGAAGTGAAGTCCATTATCGCTCACGACAAGGTCACCGGAAAAGAAGTTCCGCTCGATATAACCTCCGAGGGCAACCTGGTGGGCTACGTTTTCAAGGTGTACATGGACGAAGGCAGGAGAATGGTCTATATGAGGCTTTATTCCGGAACCCTGCACGTCGGACAGGAGGTGTACAACACCACCCGGGACACGAAGGAGAAAATCGCCCGTCTCTTCGAGATGCACTCCCACGCCAAGCAGCGCATCGACAAGGCGGTGGCGGGAGACATCGTTGCGGTTGTCGGCCTGAAGGACTCGGTGACCGGAGACACCATTTCCTCTTCTCCCGACGAGCCTCTGGTCCTCGAACCCATCATGACCTTCAAGCCCGTGATCTCGGTCGCCATCGAGCCCAGGAGCTCCGAGACCTCATCAAAGCTCGAGCTGGCCATGCAGAAGATCATGGAGGAGGATCCGACCATCAAGGTGAGCGAGGACCCGGACACCGGGCAGGTGATCCTGGCCGGCATGGGGGAGCTGCACCTGGAAATAGCGGTAGACAGGTTCAAGACCGCTTTCGGCGTGGACATCAATGTGGGCAAACCCCAGGTGCTTTACTGCTCGACCATAGAACAGCCCGCCCAGACGGAAAAGGTGTTCGAAAAGAAAATCGGCGAAGCAGAGCATTCCGGCCATGTGGTCGTGTCGCTCAAGCCCGGCAAGCGGGGGGAGGGGAACCGGTTTCTCATCGATCACGATATCCCTCAGGAGATGAAGACCCACCTGCGCGCAGGGCTGGAGGAAGCCCTCCTGGCCGATCCGGTATTCGGTTTCGAAGGGGTCGACATCGAGGCTTGTGTGGACAAGGTGGTGATCAGCGAGAAAACAACCCCTCAGGGCCTGAAGATCGCGGCCCAGATGGCCGTGCAGGATGCCATGATGAAGGCTGGCGTCGTCCAGCTGGAGCCTGTCATGGAGCTCGACGCCCTTTCCCCGGAAGAATATATCGGAGATGTGGTGGGCGATCTGAGTTCGCGTAAAGCGAGCATCGAAGGCGTGGTCATCAAGGGCAAATACCACCAGGTAAAGGCCTTCGTTCCCCTTTCAAAGACGTTCGGCTACTCCACCGCCCTCAGATCCCTCACCCGCGGGAGGGGGAGCTTCAGCATGATGTTCCACGGATTTGACAAGGTGTAACATTCTATGGGAAAGAGGAGTGTAACGGGCCTCTCCGGAATAACCTTGCATGGAGCAGGCACCGGACGGGGGAGTTTTTGAAGGACGGATCATGGACGCCTTCAGGTGGGAGCGGCGGGCCGGATGCAGAGGCCCTGTGGTGAGATGCCGGTAAAAGATATGATAAAACACGCATCCTGGATCGGCCAGGTCCTGGCGCTCACTCTTTTCGCCTGGGTGGGTGCGGGCATTATCGTCAACACGGCCGGATATTTTCTCTACAGTATTCCTCTGCCTCCTGAGAAAAACGCTGTTCATGAATCCCAGAAGCGGGAGGGCGCGCAGTCCCGGACCGCATACGACATCATTGCCGAAAGGGATCTCATGAAGGTCTCCAAGAGGGCTCCGGCTTCGCTGCAAGATCAGCCGGACAAGGATATCGTCCGGCCGATCGCCGAGATGGGGCTTTCGTTGAAAGGAACGATAGCGGGCCCCAGAGAGATCGCCAGAGCAATCATCGAAGACCAGAAGGAGCAGAAAAGCTACCGGATCGGCGATGAGATAAAAGGAGCCGTGCTCCTGGCGATCTACCGCAACAAGATCATCATGGACGTAGGCGGCCAGGAGCAGATGCTGGTCATCGAAGACGTTGAGACCAAGCCCGGTGCGGCGGTCGCATCGGCTGGAGCGCAGAGAGCTGCCCGGCCGCCCAGAGTCGCTCCGACGCCCGCTCAGGATTCCGGGCTGACCAACGTCATGAAGAATCTCGACGAATATATCGGCAAGGCCAGGGTGGTTCCCTATTTCAAGGGTGGCGAGCCCTATGGGTTCAGGGTGAGCAATTTGAGCAGTGACGCCATGATTTATGAGCTCGGCGTCAGGTCCGGTGATATCATCCGTTCCGTGAACGGGATATCCATCCGCACGCCGGAAGATGCCTTCAAGGCGTATCAGCAGTTTCAGAACGAGGCCAGCGTGCAGGTGGAGCTGGAGAGAAACGGGGTGCCCACGACTGTGACCGTGCCGCTCAGGTAGGGAAGCCCTGCCGGCGCACGCACGTCACGAAGGCGATGAATGGACGACGGTCATGTTTGAAGGTTTTTTCGGGCTAGCAGAGAATCCTTTCAACCTCACACCCGACCCGAGATTTCTCTTTTTCTCGGATGTGCACCGGGAGGCTCTATCGCACCTTCAGTACGGCATCGAACAGCGCAAGGGGTTTGTCCTGATCACCGGCGAGGTGGGGACGGGCAAGACTACCCTGTGCCGCTCGCTGCTCGCAACACTCTCTCCGAAGACCCGCACCGCCCTGATACTCAATCCCTCCCTGTCCGATGTGGAGCTGCTGCAAACCATCAATCAGGACTTCGGCATCAGCTGCTCATCGTCATCCCGCAAGGAACTGCTCGATCAGCTCTACGACTTTCTCATCGATGTCTTCGTGCAGGGGGAGAACGCGGTGCTGATCATCGACGAGTGCCAGAACCTCACGCCTGAGGTCCTGGAGCAGATAAGACTGCTCTCAAACCTGGAGACCGAGAAGGAAAAGCTCCTGCAAATCATCATGATCGGCCAGCCCGAACTGGTCAAAATGCTCCAGTCCCCGAATCTGAGGCAGATAAACGACCGCATCGTCCTCAGGTACCATTTGTGGCCTCTGACTCGTTCCGAAACCGCGGACTATCTCCGTCACCGGCTGGAGGTTTCGGGAGCGTTCAGAAGCGATATTTTCACCCATAGAGCGCTGTGGAAGATCTACCGGTATTCCGGAGGCCTGCCCCGAAGGGTGAACGCGATCGCCGAGCGGTCTCTTCTCATCGCGTACCTCAAGGGCAGGAAAAAAATCACCGGATCGATCGTCGCCGAGGCCCAGGATGAGCTGAAGGGAAACTACGGCAGCGAGCCCGCCCGTAAAAGGCTTCTGGTCCCGGCGTCTCTCATTGCGGCCGCGGTTGCCGTGATGGCCGTTGTTTGGCCGAGCCTCTTTTCAGAGTTCTCCGATTATATCGCCCCGCCGATCGTGGCCACTGATCGCGAGGTGCCAAAGGCGGACGACGGCGAGGCGATCATCCCGGTTTCGCCCGATCAGTATGTGATCCCGGATTACGTGGGTGCGTTGGAGATACTGTCCACCGTCGCAGACGGGCTGGCCGGCCCCGAGACCCTGAACCTTCATCCCGAGCCCGCCTGCCTGAAATACATCACCAGGCCTTCCATTGCCTCTGTTGAAAAGGGGTATGTGGTTCTGGTATACGCAACTGATGATTTCGTGCGGGTGCTCGGAAAAGATCGGGCCTTTGTCGAAATACCCATGAAGGAGTTCAGGTCACTGTATAAGTGGAATATCATCCTTACCTATGCATTGGGGTCGGATGACGAATACTACACCAGGGGAGATTCCGGCCCCGGTGTCGAAAGGATACAGGGCATCTTGGCGCATATGGGGTACCCGACCAACCCGGATGGTTTCTATGACATCGACACGGCCGCCGCAGTGGAACGGATGCAGGAGGACTTCGGCCTGAACAGAGACGGGATTGCGGGCGAGGAAACGCTGATGCTTTTCGATATCATCGAAAAAGGGATGAAATGAGCTCCATATATGATGCTCTCCGGAGGATTCAGGGGCAGAAGGATTCGCGGCTTCTCCTTTCCGGAGACGCCGGCGCGTCTTCGAGGAGCAGGGTCCGCCGGATGCTCGTGATAGCGGCGGTCGTCTGCATCCTCTTCTCGGCAGGAGCCCTCACAGCAGTCATGATTTCCGGGAAGGCTGGGGACACGGCTGCCGGGGACGCCGCGCCTGCAGGGGCTCGGACAGCGGAGAACGGAAAGCGCATTCCGGAGGCCCTGCCGGCTGACGACGGGGGGAAGGGTGCTCGGGCCGCGGGCAGGCTGCCTGCGGGGGCTCTGCAGAATCCGAATGAAAATGATCCGCTGGAAGACGTGGAAGATTATCTCAGGCAAGGGGAGCGGTACTATCAGACACAGGAATACGACAAAGCGCTGATGACCTATACGCAGGCGCTGCGGTTTTTCAAACGAGACGCCCGGCTGCTGAACAATATCGGCATCGTCATGCTCGCCAAGGGCCAGCCGGAGAAGGCTGTCAACTACTTCAGACAGTCGAGATCTCTGTCTCAAGACTCCGTGGAGCCCGTATACAATCTGGCATGTGCATTTGCACGGCTCGGCGACAGCGGCCAGGCCGTCTCATATCTGAAAACAGCGTGCACCATGAGCCCCGAGGCAAGAGCCTGGGCTGCCCGGGACCCTGACCTCCTCGTCCTGAAAGGTGTCGGGGATTTCGATGAAATCGTGGGTGCGCAGTAACGCACAAGGGGGAAGAATGATCACTCGACATATAGCCTTTTTCACTATAGCAATTGCGCTCCTGCTCGGCTCTTCCGGGGCCTGGGGAGCGCGGCTGATGCAGGGGCCGGTCCCTCAGAGGCCCTCTGAGGAGACACTTCCTCTTCAAGAGGCGCAGGGACCCCGGGAAGCCCCGGCGCAAGCGCCGGGAACTGCATTCCCGATGATCGATTCCGGTTCGGAGGAGCCTGAGGACATGCTCCCGCCGGCTGATGCGCAGCGAAGGGCACGGGGCCCTCAGAGAATAAGCCCGGACACCCAGGGCAGGCCTTCGGTGCCGCAGGGCTTGCCGTCTCAGCCTGCCCGGACCGACCAGCCCCGGCAGATTCCTGGAACAGAGGAAGCGGGCACGGAGACACAGGACGGCAAGCAGTACGTCACCATGGACTTCGATGGTGTCGACATCAAGGTCTTCGTCAAGTTCATCGCGGACATTACCGGCAAGAACTTCATCCTGGACGACAAGGTCGCCGGAAAGGTAACCGTCATATCGCCGCGAAAAATGTCATTGGATGAAGCATATCAGGTGTTCTTGAGCGTGCTCGACGTCAACGGCTACGGTACGGTCACCAACGGTGGTGTGACCAAGATCGTCAGGGCCGCGGATGCGATCACCAAAAGTCTTGATACCGTAACGGGTTCCCCGCAGAAGAGAGAAGACGTTCTGGTGACCCAGATCATTCAGCTCAAGCATGTGGACGCCAATGACATGAAGACGCTCTTCACCCCGCTTCTCTCCCGGGGGAGCTCGCAGCTGCTGGCATACCCCCAGAGCAACGTGCTCATCATCACAGACACGCGTTCCAATATCAAAAAAATTACCGAGATACTCGATATCATCGACAAGTCGGGATTCGGGCAGGAATTCCGCATCTTCTCTCTCTCCTACGCCTCGGCGGTCGACCTGAGCACGAAGCTGGGAGACATTCTCTCGGAGGACAGCACGGACAGAGCGCAGCGGATCAGGAGCGCCCGGACCCAGGGCGCCGTTTCGCAGCGGAGCTCTGCCAAGATCATTCCGTACGAGCGGACAAACTCTATCATCGTGCTCGCATCCGCCATAGAGATGACGGAGATCGCTTCACTCATCAAGAAGCTCGATATCCCCACTCCGTCGGGCAAGGAAGATATTCATGTGTATTATCTGCAGTATGCCAACGCCGAGGACCTGGCAAAGGTCCTGACGGACATGCCGGCCCCGGATAAGGCCTCCGCGGCCATCTCGCCCGAGGGGGTTCCGGGCGCGAGGGGCGGCTTCAGCTCTTCGCAGCAGAAGGATTTCAAGATCTCTTTCGACAAGGAGACCAACTCGCTGATCGTCTACGCGAACCCGGATGCGTACCAGAGCATCCTCGAGACCATCAAGTATCTCGACATTCCCCGGAAGCAGGTATACGTGAAGGCCATCATCATGGAGGTCAACACCAACGAGGACTTCAAGGTGGGAGTGGAGTGGTCCGCGTTCGAAGACTTCACCTATGACGGCGGCGAACGCACCGGCGGAGTCTTCGGCAGGACCGGCAGCAATTTCATCACCAACCTGAGCGATCTCCCTTCGGGCGCTTTGTTCGGCGTGGTGGGGGATGCCATCACCATCAACAGAAACGGCACCGAGATCACCTTCCCGAACATGACCTCGTTCATCAACGCCATGGCTCAGGACACCAAGGTGAACATCCTCTCGACCCCCCAGATCATCACCCTCGACAACAAGGAGGCCGAGATCACGGTGGGCGCAAACGTGCCGTATGTCACCCGGGAAGACACGGATACCACGAACATCGACCGGACCATCCGGACATATGACTATCGCGACGTGGGCGTGATGCTCAAGTTTACCCCCCAGATCAACCAGCAGGGATGGGTACGGCTCGAGCTGTTCCAGGAAAACACCAGCCTGGTGGCAGGGCAGGGCGCAGACGAGTTCGCGCCCACGACGCTGAAGCGCTCGGCCAAGACCACCGTGACCGTCAAGGACGGGGCAACCATGGTGATCGGCGGGCTCATCGGCGATTCCGTGACCTTTGGAGAAAACCGTGTTCCACTGCTGGGCAGGATCCCGCTCCTGGGCTATCTCTTCAAATCAAAGACAAAAAAGTACGAGAAGACCAACCTCTACATCTTCCTCACTCCTCAAATCATCGACACCGAGCAGAAGGCCGAGGACCTCTACCTGAAGAAGTACGGAGAGATGAGCAGGAAGCACAACGATGAGATGAAGGGCAGAAAGAAGGATGTGAAAGATGAAAATCCAGAGCCTTGAGCAGGTCCTCGTCGACATGCAGCTCGTGGATGATTCCGGTCTAGACAAGGCCAGGACGCTCCAGAGGGAAAAAGCGCTGCCGCTCCACGACGCCCTGCTCTCGTCCGGGGTACTGAGCGACCAGGACATCCTCAAGGCCCTTGCCAGGCTGTGGAACATCCCGCTCATGAACAAGATCGACGAGATCGAGGTGGATCCTTCCATCATCGATGTTCTTCCTATTACATTCCTGCGCAAGTACACCATGGTGCCGGTCAAGCTCAACGCAGACATGATGGAAGTGGCCGTGAACGACCCGACCGATCAGGAGCCTCTGTTCGACATCGCGAAGATCCTCAACATACGCGAAATCACCCGGGTGCTCGCGCCCAAGCAGGAGATCCTCCAGGCCATCAACAGGCTCGTGGAGATGAAGGAGGAGAGCGCCAAGGACATCATGGAGGATATCGAGGAGGAGGAAGACGAAATCCTCAAAGACCTCGAAAGCATCCAGGACATCACCGTAATGGAGACCGAGGCGCCCATTATCCGCATGGTCAACCGGCTCATGGTTCAGGCCTTCCGCGAGCGGGCGTCAGACATTCACGTCGAGCCCTACCAGACGGATGTCAAGGTGAGGTACCGCATCGACGGCATTCTTCACGATGTGCTCACCCTGCCCAAGAGGGTCCACTCGGCCGTGGTCTCACGCATCAAGGTCATGGCGTCGCTCAATATCGCCGAGAAAAGACTCCCTCAGGACGGCAGGATCGGCATCAAGCTGGGCGATCACTCGGTCGACCTGAGAATCTCGGTGGTGCCCACCGTCAACGGCGAGCGGGTGGTCATGCGAATCCTCGACAAATCGAGCGTGCTCTACGGCCTGGAGGAGCTCGGCTTCTATCCGGATGACCTGGCGAGGATCGAGCGGCTCATCAAGCAGGAGCACGGCATCATCCTGGTGACCGGGCCAACCGGGTCGGGAAAGACCACCAGCCTCTACTCCATGCTGAGCAGGATCAACTCGCCGGACAAGAACATCCTCACTATCGAGGACCCCATCGAATACCAGCTCAAGGGCATCGGCCAGATCCCGGTGAACACCAAGGTCGGGCTCACCTTCGCCTCGGGCCTGCGGTCCATTGTCAGGCAGGACCCGGACGTGATTCTCGTAGGCGAGATCCGCGACCTCGAGACCGCGGAGATCGCCATCCAGGCGGCGCTCACCGGCCACCTCGTCTTCTCCACCCTGCACACCAACGATTCCGCCAGCGCGGTAACGAGGCTCATCGACATGGGCATCGAGCCTTTCCTCGTGACCTCCTCCGTGAACGCCATACTCGCCCAGCGGCTCGTGCGCAAGATCTGCCCGTCGTGCAAACAGGAATACTTCCCGGAAGACGAGAGCCTCTTGGAAATCGGCCTTTCCAAGGACATGCTCGACAGAGACGGATACCTCCACCGCGGAGCCGGCTGCAGCGAGTGCATCGGCACCGGGTACAAGGGCAGGACCGGCATATACGAGATCCTTTTCATGAGCGATGCCATCAGAAGCACTATTCTCAAGTCGTCTGACTCCAACGTCATCAAGAGTGTGGCCGTCGGTGAGGGCCTCCACACCCTGAGACAGGACGGCGCCAGGAAAGTCGAGGACGGAATAACCACCATCGAGGAAGTGCTCAGGGTGACGCAGCAGTAATGGCGAAGCAGAGACGGATTTACCGCTGTTCTTCGTGCGGACAGGTTCATTCCCAGTGGATGGGAAAATGCGCCCAGTGCGGTGAGTGGAACACCCTTTTCGAGGACGTGCTCCAGGAAACCAGGAGCATTCAGGCGGCCCGGACGAGAAACGGCGCTCCCGTACCTCTGAGCGACATCGTTTCCGCGTCTTCCACGAGAAAGAAGTGCGGGATCGGCGAGCTCGACCGTGTCCTGGGCGGGGGTGTCGTGGAATGCTCCCTTGTGCTCATCGGCGGAGATCCGGGAATCGGAAAATCCACCATCATGCTCCAGATGGCGCACAATCTCGCCGCGTCCGGCTCGAGCGTCCTGTATGTGAGCGGCGAGGAGTCCGCCGTGCAGCTCAAGTTGAGAAGCGAGCGCCTGGACATCGTCTCCGACGGCATCCTCATCTATCCCGAGGTGGTGCTCGAAGAGATCAGACAGCAGATAGCGGCCATCAGGCCGGACGTCGTGATCGTCGATTCCATACAGTCGGTGTTTTCCTCGCAGGTGGACGCCCCGCCGGGCAGCGTGTCGCAGATCCGGGAAGGGGCCGGCATTCTCATGGAGGTCGCAAAGGGGATGAACACCGTGGTCTTCGTGGTCGGGCACGTGACCAAGGACGGATGGATCGCAGGGCCCAAGATGCTCGAACATATGGTGGACACTGTGCTGTACTTCGAGGGAGACGCCTCGGGGGTCTATCGTATTCTGAGGACGGTCAAGAACCGATTCGGCACATCAGGCGAGATCGGCGTCTTCGAGATGAAGTCGTCCGGCCTCGTCGAGGTGAGCGACCCTTCTTCCATCTTCATCCACGGCCTGGGAGGCGATGTGGCGGGAAGCTCGGTGATGGCCACCGTGGAGGGCAGCCGGGCATTCGTGGTCGAAGTCCAGTCGCTGGTGAGCCGGACAAACTACAGCATGCCCAAGCGCATCTCCATCGGTCCCGATCATTCGCGTCTCTCCGTTCTTCTGGCGGTTCTGGAAAAGCGGGCCGGGCTCGTCCTGTCTCATTCCGACGTGGTCGTCAACATCGCCGGAGGCATGCGGGTCTCCGAACCCGCGGTCGACCTGGCGGTGGTCATGGCCATTGCATCCAGCGCACTCGACAGGCCCGTGAAAAAAGGTACCGTCTGCATCGGCGAAATCGGTCTGGGCGGAGAGATCAGGCCGGTGAATCACATGGAGCAGAGGATCAAGGAAGCCCTTAGAACCGGCTTCACCCATGCGCTGATCCCTGCATCGAACCGGAATTCCCTGGACTTCGTGAAAGGCATGGAGCTCACGCCGCTTTCCCACGTGCGGGAAGCGCTCGAAACATTTTCCCGGTAGCGCCGACCCAGTGCCGGTGCTCGTCCCATTGATGAAGGATTTTCACATCTTGAGGAGAACCGAGCCCTTGCTTCCTTGGCCAGAGCTATTATGTATATATTAAAGGCGAAAAGAGGAAATGACGATAGCCTGGATTATGAGGAAATATAATGTTTATACATTCCCTCCCGGTGTCGGAAGGTATGAACTCATCAAAGAAAACCCGGAGCAGACTGGCGATGCGGAAGAGGATTACTGGAACGAATGCTTTACCTGGCAGGATCTGAAAATGGTCGTTCCCTATTTCCGTTCGCTGGGGTGGAAGGTGGCGGTGGAACCGCTCGCGCGGGAAGATGCCATGGGTAAAATACACATATTTTCATTTACTTGCGGCATCAACCATGATTTCAGAATCCTGGACATATCCGGAATCCGCATCATCATGGCGCGGGATTTCGGCATCCACAGATCCATAAAAGAGTCTTTGAATCCAATAGGCTATTGACTTCCTCTTGATAAGCGATTAATAATATTATATAGTTATACGAGTTAGCGGTCCATGAAAGGAGGAAAGTATGGCTACGTTAACCAAGAGCGGGATTATTGATGAAATCGTTCTCAACACAGGACTTTCCCGGAAAGAAGCCAGTGATGGAGTGGAGACGTTCATCGAGATCATAAAAGAAACACTCGAAAAGAAAGAACCGGTGAGCATTTCCGGATTCGGAAAATGGAAGGTCAGAGAGAAGACTGCACGGAGGGGGCGCAATCCGAAGACAGCCGAAGAGATAGTCATTTCTCCCAGAACCGTCGTCACCTTTTCCCTGTCGAATGTTCTCAGGTCGAAGCTGTCCGGGAAGGAAGAAGAACAGTAACGCGCTCTTCAGAGATAACGAGAAAGACATCCGGGGATACAGGGCACCATCAATGAGGTACCGGCGCACGTACCTCTCTGCCAGAAAAAGGGCGTGCACGGTCAGTCTCCAATGAGAGAAGGATCTTGAAAAATCAAGCGGCGGGCTGCGGAAGAGAGCGCTTTTTCTTCCGCTCCGCCCGAATAAAACCTTTCGATATCTCGTCATTCACGGATCGCCGGCGCACCGGCCGAATGAAGTGATCGATCCGTTCAAAAAACGATAATGTGAGAAAGCTCCTCATAAAATAGCCATGAACAGATGATCCGGAGAATACCCGATCTCCGAAAAGAGCAGTATTCCCCGGATTCGATGAACAGATGCGTGTGCTGTGAGGACAGCAGGGACGCTACCGGAATTCAGAATCTGTTTCAGCGCGCCTTACTCACCGGGCTCTATGGCTTCCGTCGGGCAGGCGTCGGAACATGCTCCACAATCAGTGCAGAGGTCAGGGTCAATGGTATACTTGTCGTCACCCTCGCTGATAGCCTCAACAGGACACTCATCGATGCACGTCCCACAACAAATACATTCATCAGTGATAATATATGCCATTGCTGCTCTCCTTTCCTGGTATCCTGCATGGGTGGTATAGAAAATACGGATAAATGGCAAGTCTTTTTTTTGTATTTTGACCGGGGACATGGTATGCCGTTATCCCATGACCGGCGCTGTATGATTCATGCCCATGCGAGACCGGCCGCACCGTGTGAGAGATGAAAGACATGTACGAGAACAAGCTGGATTCTTTTCTGGAAAGCCTCAAATCGCGACCGTATTTCTTCGATGGCGGCCTCAGGTTCGAATGTCAGAGATGCGGGGCGTGCTGCACGGGAGAACCAGGGGTGGTCTCTGTGGACGAGAATGAGATTACACAGATCGCCGCCTTTATCGAGGTGCCCCGCCCGGTGCTCGTGGAAAGGTGCCTGTATCTCCTCAAAACGAGCTATGCGATCAAGGAAACAGACGATGGAAGATGCATATTCTTCGAAAACGGATGTGCGATTTATCCCGTACGGCCGGTTCAGTGCAGGACATGGCCATTCTGGTTTCAGAACATGCGCTCGCTGTACGCGTGGAAGGGCGTCGCTTCACGCTGTCCCGGAATAGGGAAAGGGCACCTCTATTCCAAGGAGGCCATCCTCGAGTGCATCGGCGCGAGTTATCCGGTTTACGAGACCCTCATGAGGGAAGTCCTCCGGTGAGCGAGCGGCCGCGACAGGATGTTCCGGTCGCCGGAGGAGGCGGGCGGTCCGAATGGACAGGAAAACAGACGGATCACCATCCGATGTGAGATGGGCCCTGTGGAGACAGGACGACAACGGGCACCGGTACATCGTCTGCGTCACTCGATCGCGCGAAGAGGCGGAGCTGGCCCTGAAAAACTACGAAGCACATCATCACAAGCAGTATTACTTCATTGAACCTCTCAGGCAGTGAACCGACCGGAGGGGAGAGCGCAATCCGGCTCCCGGCCGCTCATCCACGGTCGTCGATACCGCCCCGGCCCTTGGGAAAAAATCGTCGGGAACGTATTATTGATTGTGTATCCAAGAGGTTCCCAAGGGGGTGTCATGGATCTCAAACCATTGTTCGAACCGAAATCTCTCGCTGTTGTCGGGGTGTCGCTGCACAATGATCTGCATCCCTCCAACATCATTTTCTACAAAAATCTCTACCGGTATCCCGTGGAGGCCTATCCGGTCAACCCCAAAGCGGGCATCCTCAAGGGGGTGTCCGCTTATCCGAGCGTCAAGGATCTCCCGGAGGTGGTCGATCTCGCCATCGTCTCGGCGCGTGCGGAAGCCGTGCCGGGCATTCTCCAGGACTGCGTGGAGGCGGGGGTGAAGGGCGCCGCCATCATCTCGGGAGGGTTTTCCGAGGTGGGGAACAGAGATCTTCAGAATGAGATCGTTTCGATAGCGAAGGAGGCGGACTTTCCCTTTATCGGGCCGAACTGCCTGGGCATCTATTCACCTCCGTACTATGACAGCTTCTTCTTCGCGCCCGAGCGCATCAGCGTCCCCAGGCAGGGAAATGTGGCGATCATCAGCCAGAGCGGCGGTCTTCTGGTAGATCAGATGATCGGCTTCTCTGTGGAAGGAGTCGGGCTCTCTCTGGCCGTGAGCATCGGGAACAAGGCGATGGTCCGCGAAACCGACCTGCTGGAATATCTCGAGCACGATGATAAGACCAAGGTGATCTGCCTGTATATCGAGGGGTTCAGAGAAGACGAAGGCCGCGAGTTTCTGCTGAAGGCCAGGGAATGCGAGAAGCCGATCGTCGTGCTCAAGGCGGGAAAGAGCCCCGGAGGAAGAAAGGCGGTCTCGAGCCATACTGCATCCCTTGCAGGGGATTACACCGTGTTTTCCGCACTTCTGTCTCAGAACGGCATTGTGGAAGCCAGGGATCCTTCCGAGCTCATGTACTTCTGCGAATCGCTCAGCGCGTATCAGACCCCGATACACGGAAACGTGAGCATCATAACCTTAAGCGGCGGACACGGCGCGCTCGCAACCGATCTCTGCTTCCAGTACGGCCTCACGGTGCCGACGTTTTCACGGATCGAGCAGGATATGATCCGCAAGCGGCTGAAGCCCGCCATCTCCTCGATTGCAACGTGCACCAATCCGGTGGATCTCACGGGCAGCTCGACTGACGACGATTATGTCGAGGCGGCGCGTGTGATCGGGTCGTTCGAGGAGGTCGAATGCCTCGTCATGCTTCTCCTTCCCTATGCGCCCGGCCTCTCCTCGGACCTGGGGGCCCGGCTGAGCATTGTCAGCCGGCAGGCAGGCAAACCTATGATCGCCTATCTGCCGAGGCTCGAAAAATACCGGATGCTCATCGAGGGGTTCGAGATCAACGGAGTGCCGGTCGCGCACACTATCGAGGGTGCGATTCAGATGGTGCTGGCCATGGCGCGGTATCGAAAATTCACCTGAGGTTATACTCGGCACTCTGACGGATCGCCATCGCCCGGTAACCGGACGCCTCGCACATGTACCGCCCTGCTTGATGTTCTCGCGGCCCGAGGACGCGTCCGCTCAGCAGACAATCCTGACAATTCATGGGGACGGATTTGCCCGCCGGTCGGAAACCCCTCCACTGATCGGCATATGCCCCTGGCCGATGAAAACGGGCTGCCCTTTTTCGCCGGATCTGTGGTATCAGTGAACGATCGCAGGAAGAAAACGACCGCGAAATGAGACGAAGGAGCGGAGACGCATGAAGGGGAAAAAGGGGGTTATCTTCGATCTCGACGGCACACTGCTCGATACGCTCACCGACATTGCTGATTCGATGAACGCCGCGCTTTCCCGCCATGGGTTCCCTCTGCATGACAGTGACGACTACCGGCTGATGGTCGGCGGCGGCATAGATGTTCTGGCCAGACGTGCGGTGCCCCGGGAAAGACGCGACGAAGATACGGTCTCGTCGGTCGTTGCCGCCATGAGGGAAGAGTACGGCATGAGATGGGCGGCGACCTCGCGTCCTTTCCCCGGCGTTGTGGAGATGCTCGCCGGTCTTGCCTGCAGGAATATTTTGTGTGCCGTGTTGTCGAACAAGCTCGATTCGTTCACCAAGCTGATGGTGAGGTCTCTTCTGGGAGGCTTTAGCTTCTTTCAGGTGAGGGGGCTGGTTGCCGGACAGCCCAGGAAGCCTGATCCGCGCGCCGCCCTGGAGATTGCACAAGACATGCGTCTCACCCCTGAAGAAATGATATTCGTGGGAGACTCGGACATCGATATGGAAACGGGAAAAAGAGCGGGGATGACGCCCGTAGGGGTTTCGTGGGGATATCAGGCGCCGGAAAAACTCATCTTGAGCGGTGCTTGCGTGATCCTCGATGCGCCCGGAGATCTCCTGAAATACCTATAAGGCCTGCAGCGCACTCGACCCGGAGCAGCGGGACTCCATCACGACGATCTTGTTCTTGCCGCTGGTCTTGGCCTGGTAGAGAGCGGTGTCGGCACGCGAGATGAGAGCGTCGATGGACTCGACGGGCACGTATCGGGTGATCCCCATGGAGATAGTGATCCGAAAGTCTTCGGGGAGTCCGGGGTAGCTCAACTCCGATGCGAGATCCTTGATGCGCTCGGCACAGACAAGGGCTTCCTTGAGATCAGGGTACGCAAGGATCACCACGAATTCTTCCCCGCCGTAGCGGGCGACATAATCCTGCTCGCGGACATTCTCCCTGATCGTCCGGATGAGGTTTCTGAGCACCATGTCCCCGGCCAGATGCCCGTAAGTGTCATTGACCCGCTTGAAATCGTCCAGGTCGAAGATGCACAGGGAGAACGATTGCTCACCCCGGTCCGCCAGCGATTTTTCCCGATGGATGATCCTGAGCAGCTGCCGCCGGTTGTAGACACCGGTGAGCTCGTCGTGTATGGCGTACTGCTCGATCCTCTCGTTCGCGCGGCTCAGCTCGATATTGGCAACGGCCAGCTTTTTCCGGATGTGGTTGATATAGCTTCCGATGGCGGCGAACCAGGAAAGGACGGTGGCGAGCACGACCCAGTACAAGGCTTCGGCCTGGAAATTTATCTTGTCCGGATGGTTCGCGAGCAGCAGCATGATCACATATCCGTATCCGGTGAGTGCATAGAGCGAAAGAATAAGGAAATGACGGAGCCTGAGCCTGAACACGCCGAAAATGAAAACCACCAGGTAAAGCAGAAGGAGGATTCCTCGAACCTCGTCAGTATAATACGCCACGACCATCGACCAGAATGTTGCCAGGATCATCTGGAGCATCGTGAGGCTCGGATCCTTGAACTTTTTGTTCAGCCCGGTACGGAAGACGAGGTAAATGCAGAGATTCATGAGAAGGATCATTGCAAAGATCAGAATGGTTCCGGCCAGTGAAATGCGGAACCAGCCCTGATAATAGCAGTAGAAAATGATGAACATCCACATGACGTAAGACGCGAGCGCCATGAAGAAGCGGCGTATTCTCAAGGCCTGGTCTGGATCGTCATATGGTATTACATTAATCATGAATGGCTATTACCTGCCCAGTCGTATGCTGGTAAATCCATATCGGTACACTATAGGGAAATATCAAGTATCTTTTCAGGAACCTGAAAACCGTCGACCAGGAGAAAATACCCTTTTATCGGAAAGGAACTGGAGACATATTCCCGGCACAAGGGGCGGACGGGGGCAGGGGGCCTGTCATCCCCGTATGTGTTCGAACCCCTGCATGAGCACATTCTTGATGTGCCTGTCGTTCAGGGAATAATACACGTTTTTGCCCCACTTGCGCGATTTGACGAGGCGCGAACGGTTCAGGGTCCTGAGCTGGTGCGAAACCGCGGAATGCCTCATCCGCAGGAGCTCCGCAAGATCACCCACGCAGAACTCCGACGCGCCCAGAGCGAGCAGGATCTTGATGCGGGTAGAATCCCCGAAGAGTTTGAAAAAATCCGCAAGCTCCTCAACCACCCGCTCGCTGTCCGGCAGGAGGTCTCTGATCCTGTTTATCCTTTCTTCGCGGTCAGCAGGGTTTGGTAGGTATTGGGTATCCATAAGGAAAATGTAAGTCTGAAGGGAGGGCTTGTCAATAGGATATGACGGCAGGCCGCCGGCAGAAGCATCGGGCACGGGATACGCAGCCGGATCCCCATGCGGCCGGCGGCCTTGGGGAAAATCTTTGAGGTTGACCCGGCGCCGGCATTTTCTGTAGAAACGTGGTGGCATATCGAAAGAAGGGGCACAACGTGACGGGAACCTTGGTGAATGCGTCGGCGGTCGCGGCCGGAGCGGCGGTGGGGCTGGTTGCAGGCAGCCGCATATCGGAAAGACTCAGGGGAACTCTCATGCACGCCCTGGGGCTGGCGGTGGTGGTGATCGGCCTGAAGATGGCGCTTTCGGTCGACGATCTCATTCCCATGGTCGCGTGCCTGCTCCTGGGAGGCATCACCGGCGAAGCACTCCGCATCGAAGACGGGGTCGCGTGGGTGGGGGAACGCCTCAAACAGCGGTTCCGTTCGGAATCCGCCACTTTTGTTCAGGGTTTCGTTTCGGCCTCGGTCCTCTATCTCACCGGAGCGATGATGATCGTGGGCTGTATTCAGGAGGGGACCACCGGTGATGGGAGCACCCTCTACCTGAAGTCTCTTCTGGACGGCGTGGCGTCCGTTGCCCTGGCATCCACCTTGGGCATCGGGGTGGCATTTTCCGCCCTGTCCGTTCTCGTGGTCCAGGGGGGGCTCACCCTCATCGCCTCTCACCTGGCCTTCCTGCAGGATCCCGGCGCACTCGCCGCCATTACCTCGACCGGGGGCATGATCATCCTGGGCATCGGCATCAATCTCCTCGATCTCACGAGAATCCGGGTGGGAAATCTCATCCCCGCCCTGTTTTATGCCGCCGCTTATCCATTTGTCTTCTGACCCTTCAAAATGAGGCGCCCCTTCAGGCCGTGCGCGAGGCATCAAAGAGCTGTTCGGTCATCCCCTGTATCCTCTCCTCAGCCTGCCCGAGCGGGTGCCTTCAAGGGGAGTTTGGGCAGGAAATCCCTTCAGGTCGAGCTGAAGAGATATCATCCGAGTGACGGGACAAGCAAGGAACAAGAGACCACTTCTCTTCCCAAGAAAAATTCGAAGCGACTCCCCGGCCAGCGCCCCATTGTTCCGAGCCTTTTCTCCGCTCTCTTCCCCGCCCCCCGAGGCGTTCGCATGAAATGGCGTTGCATACGGCGCCTTTTTTGTATTATGGAACTGGCAATACGCTCATGATCAGGGAAATGCACATGAATTCATTCCTGCTGCACGCCGATGACTGCATGGCGATGGTCATCGATATCCAGGAGAAGCTGTTCGCCGTCATGGAGCAGAGCACAGGGGCTGCGCTCCTCCGCAACAGCCGGATCCTCCTGGAGACGGCAAAGACCCTGGACATACCGCTCATCGTAACCGAACAATACCCCGGGGGGCTGGGAAGAACCGTCCCGGAGATCGGCGGGCGGATTCGCGGACTTCCCCTCTTCGAGAAGACGTTCTTCAGCTGCTGCCGCGATACGGCCATCAGAGAGCGTATCGAGGCCATTGCGCGAAAGACAGTCATTGTGATGGGGATCGAGGCTCACGTCTGCGTCTTCCAGACCGTAATCGACCTCCTCATGGCCGGATACCGCGTAGTGGTTGCAAGCGACGCCGTATGCTCTCGCAGAGAATCCGACCGCAACGAGGCGCTTCACGAGATGAGGAGAGCCGGGTCGCTGGTCTATTCGACCGAGATGATCGCGTTCATGCTTCTGGAAAAGGCAGGGACACTGCAATTCAAGCAACTGGCTCCACTTTTCAAGTAGAAGTGCCAGCATGTGAAAAATATTTCGCTTATTGGAATATTCAGGCCTTGAAACCGCGGACCTTGTGTGATAAAGGGCTCACCAAAACACACGTCCAAGAAAACAGCAGGATCAGTGGTGTCCTTCTTTCGGAAGGATCGGTCCTGCAGGACGGAGGAAAAACCAGGAGGACGCCATATGGCAGTAGTAACAATGAAGCAGCTTTTAGAGGCAGGGGTGCATTTCGGGCATCAGACGCCGAGATGGAACCCCAAGATGAAACCCTACATCTTCGGATCGCGCAACGGCATTCATATCATCGACCTTCAGAAGACGGAGAAGCTCTTCGAGAAGGCGTGCGACTTTATCCGCGAGGTCACCGAGAACGGAGGCAAGGTGCTCTTCGTCGGCACCAAAAAACAGGCACAGGATGCGATCGAGGAAGAGGCCTCGCGGGTCGGCGCATACTACGTGAACTACCGGTGGCTGGGCGGCACCCTCACCAACTTCCAGACCATCCGCAAGAGCATCGATAAGCTCAAATGGCTCGAGAACATCATCGACAACGGAACCATCGAGGATTATCCCAAGAAGGAGCAGATCAGCATGAAGCGCCACAAGATCAAACTTGAGCGCTCGCTGCACGGGATAAAGAACATGGAGACGCTGCCGAACATCCTCTATATCGTCGACCCTTCGCGGGAGTACATCGCGGTGAGAGAGGCAAAGACGCTGGGCATCCCCATCGTAGCCATTGTGGACACCAACTGCGACCCGACCCTCATCGACTATGTCATTCCGGGCAATGACGACGCCATCAGGGCTATCAGGCTCTTCAGCTCCAAGGTTGCCGACGCCGTGCACGAAGGCACCGCCCTGTACGTGGACAAGCTCCAGAAAGAGGCCCCGGAAGAGCAAGCGCCTCAAGGCGCTCCGGCCGGAGAGGAAGCCGCTCCCAGAGAAACCCTGGGTAAGGGCCTGGAGGGCGAGATAGAGATCATCGTCAAGGAAGGCAAGAGCAGGAAGAAGGAGCCCGTACAGGAATCGGGGCCTGAAACCGAAGAAGCCGCCGGCGCTGAAACCAGCGACGAAGAAAAACTCACCGAATAGCCAAGGGAGGTTTAAAGGTGCAGATCACATCAGCAGATGTCAAAAAACTCAGAGACAAGACCGGCGTAGGGATGATGGATTGTAAGAAGGCCCTCGAGGCATGCGGCGGTGATTTCAACAAGGCCGTTGAATATCTCAGGAAAAAAGGTATCGAGGTGGCCGGCAAGCGTTCCGGAAGGCAGGCCTCCCAGGGAATGGTTTCATCCTATATCCACCTGGGCGGCAAAGTGGGCGTTCTGGTGGAGGTGAACTGCGAGAGCGATTTTGTCGCCAAGTCGGAGAATTTCGTCGCCTTCGTCAAAGACGTTGCCATGCACATCGCCGCCGCGAACCCGGACTGGGTGAGCCGGGACGATGTTCCCAACGACGTGCTGGACAAAGAGAAGGAGATCCTCAAGGAGCAGGCGCTCAAATCGGGCAAGCCCGAAAAGGTGATCGAGAAGATCATCGAGGGAAGGCTCACCAAGTTTTATGCCGAGCGCTGTCTGCTCGACCAGCCTTTTGTGAAGGACACGGACAAGACCATCAAGCAGCTTCTGGACGAGCTCATGGCCAAAACCGGTGAAAAGTGCGTGGTGAAACGTTTCACGCGGTATCAGCTGGGAGAAGAGATCTAAAAAGTGTCGGTCCTGTACAGGCGTATTCTCCTCAAACTCAGTGGCGAGGCCCTTGCTGGGGACAGGGGATACGGGTTTGATCCGGGCACCCTCGACCTCATCGCGCAGGGGATCGTCGAAGCGTCCCGGATGGGTGTACAGATCGGCATCGTGGTCGGAGGCGGGAACATCTTCCGGGGGCAGGATTCCGCAGTCGCTTCCGACCGCGTGAGCGCAGACCAGATAGGCATGCTCGCCACGCTCATCAACGCCCTCGCCCTCAGAGACGTGCTGGAGCGCTCGGGCGCCGCCTGCAGCGTGCTCTGCTCGTTCGCCGTCCCCACTGTCGCTGAGGCGTTCAATGCGGCAAAGGCCCGGCAGTATCTCGACCAGGGGCAGGTGGTGATCTTCGGCGGAGGCACCGGATGCCCGTATTTCACCACGGACACCGCTGCGGCGCTGCGCGCGCTGGAGATCCGGGCCGAAGCCCTGGTCAAGGCAACCAAGGTCAACGGCATCTACGACAAGGACCCGGTCCTGCACCCGGATGCGGTGTTCTATCCCGAAATCGATTATGACCAGGTGCTCCGGATGCAGCTGAAGGTGATGGATCTGACCGCCACGAGCCTTTGCCGTGACAACGGTCTCGTCGTTCGCATTATCAATATCAAAACCCCGGGGAACCTCACAGGGATGCTTGCGGGAGAGAAGATCGGCTCAGTCGTTACTGCAAGGAGGGACAGGGTATGATGAACGAAGTGCTCGATGAAGTGAAAAAGGATATGGACAAAACCGTGTCCGCCATGAAGCAGGCCCTGCAGAAGGTGAGGACGGGAAGGGCTTCCATCGGGATCTTTGACGGCATCATGGTGGACTACTACGGGACGCCGACCCCATTGAAGCAGCTGGCCACCCTCGCTGTTCCGGAGCCGAGGCTCATCACCATCCAGCCGTGGGACAAGGGCGCCATCAGCGCCATCGAGAAAGCCATTCTCAAATCCGAGCTCGGACTCACCCCGGCCAACGACGGCAAGATCATCCGTATCCCCATCCCCCCCCTGAACGAGGAACGGCGCAGAGACCTCGTGAAGATGGTGAAGAAGATGGCCGAGGATTACCGGGTGGAGATCCGCAACCACCGCAGAGACGGCAACGCCATGCTCAAGGATCTGGAGAAAGACAAGGAGATCAGCCAGGACGAGCTGAAGCTCGGTCAGGACAGAGTCCAGTCGCTCACCGACGACCACACCAAACAGATCGATGCGTTGCTTGCCGACAAAGAAAAAGAAATTATGGAAATATGAGGTGCTTACCGTTCTACTCCACCCAGGATTCGGCTCCGGGAGCGACCGGAGCGATACTCCGAGTGAGAGCGGGGGGAAGGGCTGTTCCGGAAGCATCCAGGAGGAGCATCGATGAATTCTAGAGACAACAACGGTTCATCACGGTTTATGATGTACTTCAAGCCGAATAATCTCAACGAACTCAGAGTCATATCACGCATGCTCAACATCGCGATGGTCGATTTCGTAGGCGCGGCACTTGATGCATACATCTTCAAGAAAGAGTCCGAATACGGGGGGAGCATTCCCTCGCGGCAGAAAAAACGCTATGTCGGCCCCCGCGCGGACACCTCGGAAAAGCGGATCCGCTATGTCATGAGGTTGGACAAGGACACGGTGGAAAAGATCAGGGACGTCGCCTTTCACGACAACCGGAGGTTCACCCATGTCTGCGACGACGCGCTTGCCAATTTCATCGAGTTCACCAAGCAGGAAAAGAACTTCAAGAATGTGTGGATATCCCGGTCGGACGTGGAGGCTGTTCGGGGCAGAAAGAGCGTGAAGTCGTCAGTGCAGATCGACACCCTTCTCAAGCAGTATAAAAACTCAGAGAAGGCCGCGAAAGTCGGTCAGTCATTGAAGTAGACGTGACAGCCAAAGCCGGGCCATTCGAAAACGAGGAGCATGCACCCGGGGCCGAGAAGACGGGCCGGTCTTTCCTTTGCCTCACCGATCACAGGGATCTCACCCAGTGGTTCAGGGCCTCGTTCATCGGAACGCTCTTCTGCATCGTCCTCCTGACCCTGTTCGGCTTCATTCTGGTGAGCGGCCATGCCAGGCTCCTTTCCTCGCAGATGCAGCTCTTCGTTTCTTCGGGAATGGAGCCTCTGGTCAGGCCGGACGACCCGTATCTGACCTCGTTCATCCACAGGCTCGGGAGCGCGCTGTTCTTCGGATGCACGCTTGGCGTTCTGAACGCGATGGCAGCCATGGCGCTCTCTCTCTTCCCCTGGATCAAGGGCCGGTTTTCTCTCCCGGATCTCCTCGTCTTTCCTGTCCTGGCCGGGTTGTGCGCCTACCTCGGCTACAGTGCCGAGCTCCCGGCGCTCTCGATCCTGTTCGGTGTCCTGAGTCCGGTCGTGTTCTTCATCCCCTGGTCCCTGGTCATCCGAAGGAGCAGGCCCCGCGACATCCGGTTCGGGAGGTGGATCGCCTTTGCGGTCGCGGCGTCCGCCCCGTTTCTGTTCCTCCTCGTCCTGGGCGGCTCTTCGTTCGGTGTCATCCGGGATTCCATGCTCACCCGTCCGGCCCTGAAGGACCTCTCGGACTTCTACTACAACCACACACTGCTCGCGGCTCACGTGATCAAGCCGATTTCCGCGCTGGAGCAGAAGGTGATAGCCGTCTCCGACGAGATCGAGAAGATCGGGCCCATGCCTCACGGGAGTCTGTGGGTCCGCACCCCGGACCCATGCGGAGTGTCGGAGAGGAACCTGGCGGTGAGCAGGGGGGAGCTGCCCTGCAATGCGCTCGTCATCGGGGACGACCGTCCGGCCAATGCCTCCAACCGCATCATGGAAGAGCTCGGCCGAGCATTCGACTCGAACGAAAGAATGCGACAGGGCATCGGCATCTTTTTCTACCGCGGGCCGCTCGTGCTCGTCCCGATTCTGTTCATGCTCTGGTTCGCGCTCTTCCTCTCGAACCTCTCCATGAAGTCGAAGATCGCTTCAGGCGTGGTCCTGCTCGGATATCTTGCGCTCTTTTATCCGGCCTGGCAGGGCGTATACCAGCGCCACCTGCTCGTTCTGCATCCGGAGCGCATCGCCCAGTACATTCTCTCCGAACGCGAGGAGATGCGCTATCTCGCGCTGCTCACTTATCCGGACGAGTTCACGGCCAGGGAGCTGATGCGCTACTCCGGCGACGTCAGCCCGCGCATCCGGCTCCGGGCGCTCTACGAGGCGGGGAGGAGAGGGAACACCCAGTACCTGGACATGCTCGAAGAGGCCCTGTCCGATCCTCAGCTCAACGTCAGGACCAGGGCATGCTGGGCCCTGGGCAGGACCCGGAGCGAGCGGTCGGCCGATCTCCTGCAGCAGGCCTTCCTCCACGACCCCTCGTGGTATGTCAGGGGTTACGCCTACCGCGCTCTGGGCGGCGTCCGCCCCATGGCCAAGGTGATAACCGCACCCTGAGCCGGTGATTGACCCGATCCGCGAGCAAGGAGCAGGGCCGGGAATCTTTCCAAGGCAAGTCGAATATCATATGCACCATCCTTGAGCACGTAATTCTATTCAAAATTCCTGAGGCGTTGTAATGGGCTTTGCAATATGATACGCAAGACATACTTTTGAAGCACCAAGGAGACGAATATGTCCGATCACGAATACGACGAACAGACGAAGATAGAGCAGCAGCAGACAATCAAGCTCCAGAAGCAGCTCTCCAGGATAAAACATACGGTCATGGTCATGAGCGGCAAGGGCGGGGTGGGCAAGTCCACCGTGGCAGCGAACCTCGCCATGAGCCTTGCACGCGAGGGATACCGGGTGGGCGTGCTCGACGGCGACATCCACGGGCCGGACATGCCCAAGGTCCTGGGCGTGGAGAACGCGCGGCTCACGGGCGACGAGGAGGGCAACATCCAGCCGGCCGAGGCGCTCGGAGGCATCAAGCTGGTCTCTGTAGGCTACCTGCTGGACACGCCGGACACACCGGTCATCTGGCGCGGCCCCATGAAGCATTCAGTGATGCGCCAGTTCCTGCGCGACGTGAACTGGGGCGAGCTCGACTTCCTCGTGGTCGACCTTCCCCCCGGAACCGGAGACGAGCCTCTTTCCATCGCGCAGCTCATCAAGAACAGCGAAGGTGTGAGCGCACCGTACGCGGTGATCGTCACCACCCCGCAGGACGTGGCGCTCCTTGATTCGCGCAAGAGCGTCGAATTCGCCAGGACCCTGGAACTCAGGCCCCTGGGCGTCATCGAGAACATGAGCGGCTTTTCGTGCCCCCACTGCGGCAAGGCAATCGATCTCTTCAAGACCGGCGGCGGCAGGAAGGCAGCGCAGGATCTCGATGTGCCGTTTCTGGGCGCCATTCCCATCGACCCGGCCATCGTGCGCGATACCGATGAAGGCAAACCTTTCGTAACGACATCCCACGATTCCACCGAGGCGAGCAAGGCGTTTCAGAAGATCGTTTCTGAGATCCTCAAGCGGATATCCTGACGAACAGGATGCGTACACGGCTCGAGTGCATACCCTGCCTGATGAGGCAGGCCGCGGGCCTGGCGGGGGAAAACCTGCCCGAGCGGATGCAGGAGCCCTTCATCCGGCGGGTGCTCGAAGACCTGGTCCGGTTCGATTTCGCCGGACCCCCTCCCATGTTCACCCGGGGGATCTACCGGCTCCTGAAGGACATGGACGGCAACGACGATCCCTTCGAAGCGCAGAAGGCGCTCTTCAACAGGCAGGCGCTCATGCTCTACCCGGGTCTGAAGCAGCTCGTGGAATCGAGGCCCGATCCGCTGGAGGCGGCCCTTCGCATCGCCGTGGCCGGCAATGTCATCGATTTCGGCATTCACGACCCTTCGGGGATCGCGATAGAGCAGACTATCGCAAACGCCCTGAACAGCACCTGTGCCGTGAACCGCATTCCGGAGCTCGTCGAAGAGCTCGAATCCGCGCAGAGTGTCCTCTACCTGGCCGACAACGCGGGAGAGATCGTGCTCGACCGCCTGTTCATCGAGCGGATCGGCCCCGGGCGGGTCACCTGCGCCCTCAGGTCGGCGCCCGTCATCAACGACGCGACGGTTGCCGATGCCATTCAGGCCGGGCTGGACAAGATATGCCGGGTGGTCCCGAGCGGCTCCGACGCCCCGGGGACCCCTCTCGAGCTGTGCTCGGAAGAGTTCCGCGGCCTGTTCCGGTCGGCGGATGTGGTCATCTCGAAAGGCCAGGGCAATTTCGAGACTCTCGATGCGCCCGGCCGCGGGGTGTTCCATCTCATGATGGCCAAGTGTCCGGTCGTCGCGCGTGAGGTGGGCGTGCCCCTGGGGAGCTTCATCGTCGCGAAGAAGTGCTGACCCTGCTTCACGTTCCTCCTCTTCCTGTTCCTCTCCTGCGTCGGGAGGAAGGGATCCCGGAAACCATCGTGACCTGCAGAGCCCGACAACCCTGCCCGCGCCGGGTGGGAGAGGGATGAACACGGCAGCACCTTGCGGAACGTGACAACCCTGCAGGAGAGGGTGAGATTAACAAACTTTTTATCGTGCCGCCTTCGGGCGGAGGATCTGATTTTCCAGACCGGAGCATCAAAGAGAGCGGCCGCGGCATGCGGGGAAGGGTGCGCACCCGGGCGCAAGCCGGGAACATTCCTGTTTTATCCCCTGATTGCAGCTTGACTGTGGAGATTCTTTCTCCTAGATTCTACTCTATTGTCATAAGCGGGCGCAAACGCACCGACAATGCGATGCGGGGGCTTGAGAAAAGCAGATCTCGTAATAATCATCCTTTCCTGACAAGAGAGTAGAGCTCATGTTTGAATTCCACATATCCAGGCAGTCCAGAGACAGGTACCGCTTCGAGGAAGCCCTCTTCTCCATCACCGGAAACGTCATTATCGCGGATTTCTTCATGGCGCGCAGATTCGCGGACAGAATGAACCAGGTGCGCCGGGCGGCACGGTATCCCGAGCGATCGGTCACGGCGAGCGACATCTACGCCATGGGGCTCATCGACGAAATCCTGCATTACATGGTCGAGCTCTACCGCAGGACCGTCAAGCCCTCCGTCATGTCCGAGGCATACGCATGGGCGCGGTCGAAGGTGGACGATGTCGACGCCACCCTGCTCATGTTCGTCGAGCATTTCCCGCCCGTGGCCGTCTACCAGGGCAAGATCCCGCCCGGCTCTTACCTGAAGGGCCGGACTACCGGTACGGCCAACACAGACATCTCTCTTGAGGAGATGATCCTGCTCTATCTCGCCAATGAGAATCCCGCCTTCATGCGGTATGTCGAACTGTTCGACGATTCCCTGCTGGAAAGGCAGAGCCGGTACCCGGAAATATTGAAGTCCCTCGAGGAGTTCTTCGCGTCCCAGCCGGTCTTCGGGCCGAAGGGCCAGACCCTGCTCGACCTCCTGCGCGCCCCCGCCAAAGCCTCCCCCGATTCGCTCTACGGACAGCTCGAATACATCCGGACAAACTGGGGACATCTGCTCGAAGACCTGCTCCTGCGCATACTCAAGGGCATGGACTTCTACCGGGAGGAGCACCGGGCCAGGTATTTCGGCCCGGGCCCGGCATTGGTCCCGCGCTACGGCGGCAGGGAGTACGAAGAGATCGAGCGGTTCAGCCGGGACCTCGACTGGATGCCGCACCTCGTCCTCATCGCCAAGAGCACCTACGTGTGGCTTTTTCAGCTCTCGAAAAAATACGGGCGCAGCATCTCCCGGCTCGACGAGATCCCGGACGAGGAGCTGGAGCGGCTCGCCCGGTGGGGCATCAGCGGGCTGTGGCTCATCGGTGTCTGGGAGCGGAGCCCCGCGTCGCGCAGGATCAAGCAGCTCACCGGCAACCCCGAGGCCGCCGCTTCCGCATATTCCATCTACGACTACACCATAGCGAACGAGCTGGGGGGCAGGCCCGCTCTGGAGAACCTGAAGGGCCGGGCCATGCGATACGGGATCCGGATGGCCACCGATATGGTGCCCAATCACATGGGGATCTACTCCAAATGGGTGATCGAACACCCCGACTGGTTTATTCAGCTCAGGCACAGCCCGTTCCCCTCCTACCGTTTCACCGGCGAGAACCTCTCGGAGGACGAACGGGTGGTGATTCAGATCGAGGACGGCTACTGGAACCGCACCGACGCCGCGGTTGTGTTCAAGCGCTATGACAGTCATACCGGCGATGTCCGCTACATCTATCACGGCAACGACGGCACGAGCACGCCCTGGAACGACACCGCCCAGCTCGACTTCCTGAAGGCCGAGGTGAGGGAGGCGGTTATCCGCAAGACCATCGAGGTGGCCCGGGACTTCCCGGTCATCCGGTTCGATGCGGCCATGACGCTCGCCAAGCGCCATTTCCAGCGGCTCTGGTACCCCCTTCCCGGATACGGGGGCGACATCCCTTCGCGCTCGGCCCACAGCGTGTCCCAGGAGGACTTCGACGCCCTCTTCCCCGAGGAGTTCTGGCGGGAGCTGGTGGACAGGGTCGCCCGCGAGGCGCCCGACACCCTGCTGCTTGCCGAGGCGTTCTGGCTCATGGAGGGATACTTCGTCAGGAGCCTTGGCATGCACCGGGTCTACAACAGCGCCTTCATGAACATGCTCAAGAACGAGGAGAACAGCAAGTACCGGGACGTGATGAAGAACGTGCTGCGCTTCAACCCCGAGATCCTCAAGCGCTTCGTGAACTTCATGAACAACCCTGACGAGGAGCCCGCTGTGGCCCAGTTCGGCAAGGGAGACAAGTACTTCGGGGTGGCGACCATGATGGCGACCCTGCCCGGTCTGCCCATGTTCGGCCACGGCCAGATCGAGGGCTTCGGCGAAAAGTACGGCATGGAGTACCGGCGCTCCTACTGGGACGAAGGGGTGGACGATCATCTGGTGGCCCGCCACGAGCGGGAGATTTTTCCGCTGCTCCGGAAGCGCTACCTCTTCAGCGAGGCGGACAACTTTGTTCTCTACGATGTAGTGGGCGAGGGCGGGCATGTAAACGAGGACGTGTTCGCCTACTCGAATATGGCAGGGGACGAACGTGCCCTGGTGCTCTACAACAACCGCTATGCCGAGGCCAGAGGATGGGTCAGGCGCTCGGTGGGCATGAACGAGGACACGGGCGGAGGGAGGCGGCTCGTGCACAAGACCCTGGGCGAGGGGTTGAGGCTCTCGGATGACGATACCATGTACTACATCCTCGAAGACTTCCGCGAGGGACTCCAGTATCTGAGGCACGGGCGCACTCTGTGCACCGATGGCCTGTTCGTGCATCTGGGCGCGTTCAAATCCAATGTGTTCATGAACTTCCGCGAGCTGCGCGACCACGACGGCCAGGTGAAGCGGCTCTACGAATACCTGGGCGGCAGAGGCGTCCCGGATGTCGCGTCAGAGCTCCAGGAGCTTTATCTGAAAAAGATTCTCGACCCGTTCAGGACGCTTGCGGGCCGATCCTTTCTGATTCAGACGGTTCGCGAGGGGGTGAGCCGGGGCGATGTCTCGGATGCGTTCCTGCAGGCCCTTGCCGGGTTTATGAGGGAGGTGCGGGTGTATCTCTATGCATGGCGGGACGAAGCGGACACCGTTCAGGTCGTGGGCGCGGTGCACTCCCTGGTCAAGTCCCTCCTGAACGTCCCTTCGCTGAAGACGAAGGCACCGAAAAGGCTCAAGCCATGCATCGACTATCTCTTCAGCCGCATTCCCGAGAGCGTTACCGAAGATCTCCGCTGGTGGAGGGTTCCGCTCCTGTGGGGCATAGTCTCCATGACCGGGGCACTGGTTGAGCAGCAGGCAGTTGCCGTGAAGAGCAGGGTGTTGATGGACGATCTGCTCCTGGGCAAGGTGGTGAGAGAGAGCCTCACGGCCCTCGGGCTCGATGAAGGGGCTGCACGGCACGAGCTCATGCTCATCCAGACGCTCATCTCGAGCCGAGACTGGTACGACAGGGCCGACAGGGAAGGCCTCGGCCGGGTCATGGAAGATCTGTTCGCGGATACTGACGCACAGGCGTTCATGGGGGTGAACGAGTTCGAAGGAAGGCTGTGGTTCAACAAGGAGTCCTTCGAGGATTTGCTCTACTGGCTATTCGCGATCTCCGTGATCCGTTCGGCGGCCGTCACCTCCGGAAAGATGCGACTGGACGGCGAGCGGGTGCTCAAGAGCTTCGGTTATGTGACATCCGCCTCGGCCTCTGCCGAAAAGGCGGGATATGAGGTGCGTGCGTTCCTGTCGACCGTGTGCTGAGGCGCAGCCTCTCGAGGCTGCTTCAGTGAGGTGTGATATTTCTTGACGCTGGGTCTGCCTGTCGAGAGCGAAGCCCTTGGAGCCGCAGGAAAGCTGCACTTGTGAACCGGGCCGGGAGAATACGCAGGGGGAGGCTTCCGGCGCTTGTCACGCCCCTGGCCCGGGCGGAGATTTTTCATTCGGAAATACCCCGCCGCTCGGCTTCCGATGTTTTCTCTTCTTTCTCTCCTCCCGAGGGAGAAGATGCAGGAGAGGGGGATGGTCAATAATCTCCGATATCCCGCTGCTTTGACTGAGGGGTGCCTCTACAGGAGGCCCCGGGTCGGTTCCGGTCTGTGTATCAGCAGCGACTGCTTCCGTCCCAGCAATGAGTGCAGAGCTTTTCCTTGGGAAGCCCGATGGCCTCTACCAGATCGTCCATGGTCTGGAACTTCAGAGACGTGAGTCCCAGGCGCTGCCTGATCTTTTCCACCATGGCGAGGTTCTTTTCCGAGCCGGCCCTGGCATACTCCTCTAGGGAGACATGGTTCGTGCCCTCGAGCTCGTAGATGGCCTTGCGGCCCGCCAGATCGAGGCTGGAGCGCGAGGAGGAAAAGTTCAGAAACTCACAGGGGTAGATGAGGGTAGGGCAGGCCACCCGCATGTGGACCTCGCGCGCGCCGTAGTCGAAGAGGATCCTCACGTTGTCCTTGAGCTGAGTGCCCCGCACGATGGAATCGTCGCAGAACACAATGCGGTTGTTCTCGATGACCGAGCGGTTGGGTATGAGCTTCATCTTGGCTACCAGATCCCGGACGGCCTGGCTCTGGGGCATGAAGCTCCGTGGCCAGGTCGGGGTGTACTTCGTGTACGGGCGCATATAGGGGATGTGCTTCTCGTTGGCATACCCAACGGCATGGCCGATGCCCGAGTCCGGTATGCCCGAGACCAGGTCCGCCTCCACGGTGTCGTTTCTGGCGAGCGCCCTGCCGCAGCGGTATCTGACCATCTCCACGTTGATGTTCTCGTAGTTCGAGGGAGGATAGCCGTAGTAAACCCACAGAAACGAGCAGACCTGCATCTCGCTGCCGGCCGGGGCGAGCTGCTCGAACCCGTCGGCGGTCATGTGCACGATCTCTCCGGGGCCGAGATAGTACTCGGCCTCGTATCCGAGGTTGGACAGGGCGCATGTCTCCGAAGTCACCGCCAGGGACCCGTTTTTCCTCCCTATGGCCAGAGGCGTCCTGCCGAGCCTGTCGCGGGCGGCGATGATCCCTTTTTTCGTAAGAATCATGAGCGTGCATGATCCCTTGATTGAGCGGAACACCGACGATATGCCGTCCTTGAAGGATTTCTCCTCGCAGACCAGCATGGAGATGAGCTCGGTGGGATTGATCCCGCTGCCGGACGTTTCCGAGAAGTATTTTTTACGGGCGAACGCGGTCCTTCCCAGGGCCTCGATGTTGTTGATCCTGCCCACGGTGACGATGGCGAATGTGCCCAGGTGAGAGTTTATGATCAGCGGCTGGGCGTCGAAGTCGCTGATGACGCCGATGCCGCTCGTGCCCCTGAAATCATGGAGCTCGGGCTCGAATTTCGACCTGAAGTACGCGTTTTCGATGTTGTGGATGGATCGGGTGAAGCCCTTCTTGTTGACTACCGCCATCCCTGCCCGCTTCGTGCCCAGGTGGGAGTGATAGTCGGTGCCGTAGAAGAGATCCTTTACGCAGTCCTGCGTCGATGCGATGCCGAAAAGTCCGCCCATGCTCTTACCTCGATAGGTTGGTCATTCCCACTCTATGGTGCTCGGGGGCTTTGAACTGATGTCGTAGACCACCCGGTTGACACCCTTGACCTCGTTGATGATTCGCGTGGAGATCCTTCCCAATATCTCGTAGGGGACCTTCACCCAGTCCGCAGTCATGCCGTCCATGCTGGATACCACGCGGATGGCGATCACATTGGCGTATGTGCGCTCATCTCCCATGACTCCCACGCTCTTGACAGGCAGCAGCACGGCGAAGGACTGCCAGATGTCCGGATACCCTTCCCACTTCACGATCTCCTCCTGCACCCTGAGATCGGCCTGCTGGAGTATGGTCACGTTTTCCTCGTTCACCTCGCCCAGAATCCTCACCGCCAGGCCCGGCCCGGGGAAGGGCTGCCGCTGGATGAGGGTTTCGGGAAGCCCCAGCTCCCTACCGACGGCCCGCACCTCGTCCTTGAAGAGCTCCTTGAGAGGCTCGATGAGCTTGAAGGAGAGATTCTCCGGCAGGCCGCCCACGTTGTGGTGGCTCTTGATGGTCGCCGAAGGTCCCCCCTTGGCGGATCTGCTCTCAATGACATCCGGGTAGAGGGTCCCCTGGGCGAGATAATCGGCCCCGCCGATGCGGTCGGCCTCTGCGGAGAACACGTCGATGAAGGTGTTGCCGATTTTCTTTCTCTTCTCTTCAGGGTCGGTGACGCCTCTGAGATTGTCCAGGAAAAGCCTGCCGGCATCAACGATGTCGAGATTCAGCGGGTAGTCGCGGGTGAAGATCCGCCGGATCTCGTCCACCTCGCCGTTCCGCAGCACGCCGTTGTCCACGAAGATGGCCGTCATCTTTTCCCCGACGGCCCGGTGGATGAGCGCGGCGGTCACCGCCGAGTCCACACCCCCGGAGAGGCCGCAGATCACCCGCCCGTCGCCGACCTGCGAGCGTATGGATCTCACGGATTCCTCGATGAAGCCCGCCATGGTCCATCCGCCGCTCAGGCCGGCGATGCCGAAAAGAAAGTTCTTGAGGATCTCCTTGCCCCGGGGGGTGTGCACCACCTCGGGATGGAACTGGACACCGTAGATGTTCCGCTCCTCGCTTCCCATCGCAGCCACCGGGCAGGCGTCGGTATGGGCCAGGACCTCGAAGCCCTCGGGCGGCCGGACCACGTGGTCGCCGTGACTCATCCACACATCCACCCTGCGGCCGACACCTTCGAAGAGCGTGTTTCCGATGTCGATGTCGATGGAGGCGGGGCCGTACTCCCGGGCGCTGCCCCGTTCCAGCTCTCCTCCGAGCTCCTTGGCGAGGAGCTGCAGCCCGTAGCAGATCCCCAGAACCGGTATCCCCGCTTCGAGCAGGGCGGTATCCATCCGGGGATGAGCACTATCCATCACCGAGCTGGGCCCGCCCGAGAGCACGACGGCTTTCGGTCCGAGCTGTCCGAGCTCGCCGCGGGAGATGTCGTGGGGAAGGATTTCGCAGTAGACCCCGCATTCCCTGATCCGGCGGGCGATGAGCTGGGCATACTGCGATCCGAAATCGAGGACTGCTACGATCTCACGCATGGGGGTTCATCCAGGGCTTTTCCCCGGCGGATCCGGGCGCCTGCCCGACGCCTGCGCCGCGCTTAAAGAAAGAGGGTGCCGTTATAGACAAAGGATACCTCTCCGGTAAGCCATACATCCGTGTAATCTCCATTGCGACTGGTGAATTCTATGTACAGGGTTCCTCCGGGCATATCCACGCGTATCGATCGGGCCTCCACTTGCCCCGCGGCATGGCTGATGACGGCCGATGCGACGGCGCCGGTCCCGCAGGCCAGCGTCTCCGCCTCGACCCCGCGTTCATAGGTGCGGACCCGGATGCGGTCTTTCCCGAGGGCCTGGACGAAGTCGACGTTGGTGCCGGCGGGGGAGAAACGGGGGTGAGCTCTCACTGCTTTGCCCAGCTCATTCACGGGGAGGGTGTCGATCTCGTCCGTGAACCAGATGGTGTGGGGCACGCCGGTGTTGACGTGGTGCACGATACAGTCGCGATCGTCTACGGCGATGGAGATGTCTTTTTCGAGACTGTGAGGATCGGTGACCCGGATGGAGACATCATCGGGGTTCACCCTCGCCTCGACAATGCCGGCCAGGGTCTTGAACCGCATGCTGCTGCCCGCAATGCCTCGTTCCACGGCAAAGGCGGCGGCGCAGCGGGCGCCGTTTCCGCACATTTCGGCCTCGCTCCCGTCCGCGTTGAAGATGCGATAGGTGAAATCGGCGACATCGCTGGGGCTGAGCACCAGGACTCCGTCGGCGCCCACACTGATCTTCCTGGGGCAGTACGTGCGGGCGAACCGGGGCCAGTCGATATCGAACGACCGATGGAAAGAGTCAATGACGATGAAGTCATTGCCGGTTCCGGACATCTTGGTAAATTCCATGGTGCGGGAAGTCCTCATCTTTTTTCGAACCTTCTCACAAACGCATCAAAAACAGACAGGTAACCCCCGTTGGGAGCCTTCGGGAGTGTGCATGCATTAACAGACTCTTTTTCTCAAGTCAAGGGGATTGGAGACTGATATACGTCCATTAAATTCAAGTCTTGAGTCGCAGACAAGGAGCACGGGACATGCTTCCGAACCCTGCGGCTACAGCGCTTGGCCGATCCTTTCCATGGCCTCCCGAACGCTCTCGAAATCATTGAACGCGCTGATTCTCACATATCTCTGCCCGCATCTGCCGAAGCCCGCTCCCGGGGTGCATACGACGCCCGCCTTTTCCAGGAGCAGGTCGAAGAACTCCCAGGAATCCGTCCGGGTGTGCACCCAGATATACGGCGAGTTGTCGCCGCCCGCGCATTCGAAGCCGAAGCCTGCCATCTCGGACCGGATATGGCCGGCATTCTTCAGGTAGTAATCGATCAGAGAGGCGACCTCTTTTTTGCCCTCCTCGGTATATACCGCCCGGGCGGCCTTCTGGACCGGGTAGGAGACGCCGTTGAACTTGGTCGTCTGCCGTCTGTTCCACAGTCCGTGGAGCAGGTGTCTCGCGCCGGAGGCGTCAAAAGCTGCGCAGTCTTTGGGCACCACGGTGAACGCGCATCTGGTCCCGGTGAAGCCCGCGGTCTTGGAGAAGCTCCTGAACTCGATGGCCACCTCCCTGGCGCCCGGGATCTCGTAGATGGTCCTGGGCAGGGCCTCGTCCCTGATAAAGGCCTCGTAGGCGGCGTCATAGAGGATCAGCGCCCGGTTTTCACGGGCATACTCCACCCACTGTGCGAGGCGGTCTTTCGTGATGGCGGCGCCTGTTGGATTGTTGGGGAAGCACAGATAGATGAGATCCGCTTTTTCGCTGGGAAGCTCCGGGACGAACCCGTTTTCGCGGGTGCTCTCGAGGTACAGGATATTTCCGTACCGGCCGTCGAGAAGGCTCCCGGCCCGGCCGGCCATGACATTGGTGTCCAGATAGACCGGGTAGACCGGGTCCGGGATGGCGACCCTGATGTCTGAAGCGAAAATCTCCTGGATGTTCGCCGTATCGCACTTGGCGCCGTCGCTGATGAATATCTCCTCGGCGGAGATGTCCGCTCCCCGCGAGCGGTAATCGTTCTCGGCGATGGCATCCCTGAGAAAGGCGTATCCCTGCTCGGGCCCGTATCCCTTGAACGTGCTCCGGACAGCCATCTCGTCCACGGCCTCGTGCATGGCCTCGATGCACGCCCTGGGCAGCGGCCGGGTCACATCGCCGATGCCCAGCTTGATCACGTTCGTCTTCGGGTTTTTCTCCTGGAAGGCCGCTACACGCTTGGCTATTTCGGAAAAGAGATACGACGCCTTGAGGTTCAGATAGTTTTCGTTGATTCTGATCATGATCCCTGGATTTCCCTCTCTTTCATTTCACTCGTCCTGTTTTCTCGGCCAAAAAAGGCGGAACGCCCCTGACTATCTACCACAGCTTGGTCGTGAGGGAAAATCCTTTTCTCGTGTGCTTTTTTTCACAAACCCTGAACGCATCTCGTTAAAACTGGATTGAATATGGGTATTAAGAAATAGATCCAGCATGTCGAATAATACTGTCATATGAGATCTATGGAGCCGAAGTGAAGAAGGACAAGAGAAGGCACTCCAGAAAATTGCTCAGGATCGAAGCCAGATATCAGGACTCCGGCGGCAGGGTTCTGAAGGGAACCGTAAGAAATGTGAGTCTCGGCGGGGTCTTCATCGAGACGCAGAATCCCCTCGAAATAAACGATACACTGCACGTGAGCCTCGACGCTCACGATCTCGGCAAGGTGATTGACGTGTCCGGCAGGGTGGTGCGCATAGAGCGGGGCAAGGGCATGGCCATCGAGTTCGATGACAAGGACAATCGGGATATCCGCCTTCTGCTCAGTACCATAAGAAAGCTCGATCAGGCGTCTCTCCTTGCCCTGAGCCGGTCCGCGCTTGGCGAATGAGAGCAGGCCGGTATTCCGTCCGTACTGCCGTCACGCATTTCAGGATATATTCCACCGATAAGAAGCCGGGAATCGTCCGAGACGAAGGACATCCCGTCGTCTCTGCCATGGATGCATGAACCACGGACCCGGTGATTTCCTTTCCCGGGATGCCCGACAAGGCACCCCGGGAGCGTCACCGGTCAGAGATCCGCCACCAGCCGTTTTGCCCATTCACTGAAATATTTTTCCTCACAGACGCTTGCCTGGGCGAGCAGTTCCTTTGCCTGGGCGATGTTCTCGTCTCCTCCCTCATCGATAAGGACCTCCGCGAGAAACACCTGCCCTTCCGGGTCGCCGGGGTATGCCTGGTTGAACTCCTTCAGATAGGAGAGGGCCTTCTCGTTGTCATTCATCGGCCAGGGCAGCACGTACCAGTAACGACCCAGGGCTTTGATAGGGCCTCCGTCGCTGTAGGTCTTGTCGATCTCGTAAGACTTCTCGAAGCTCGTCTGGGTCTTGTCCTTCAGCCCCTCTCTCAGGGCCGTGAGGATGCTCACACCGTCCGAGTAGTTTCCAACCGAGCACCCGTACCAGAAGTTCCCCTCGACCCTGTCCGGATTCAGCGCGATTGCCTTCTCGCCGTACATCATGCCCTTTTTGCCGTACTGCTTGCAGATATTCTGCCAGCCCTCCACATTGTTCTCCTTGGACTGGTTGCAATATTCCCGGTATGAGCGTGAGGCCTTCCATGCCGCATCGTAACTGCCGGGATCCGATTCGAGTATCTGCGCGTAGAGCTCGGCGGATTTCAGGAGATTGTCGAGCCCCCCCTGCTCATACAGAGCATCGGCCTGCGCCATGGAGTCCTGTGCCGTGGCGCCTTGCTCGGAAGCGTCCTGGGCCGCGAGAAAGCCCGGCAACAATGCGACGAACAGAATCAGAATGCCTTCGAAGAGAATCCTCCTCATGGTAATAAACCTCCTTCACACTATTATAACTATATATACTATTTCAGATTCAGGGGTTCTCAAGGGAGATCGAGGAGCATCGACTGCTTGACAACCGGGCAGGCATTCGACAGCCCGGAGAACGAAGGACGTCTCCGGCGGTTCGCCGGTGCATGAAGTTCGTCCGGAAGATCTTCCATGAAACGGGAGACACCTCACAGAGACAGGCGGGGCAGGATACTTTTCCGCTTGCCAAAGGCGCTGTTCTGGCGTAGCAATGATATGATGCAATATGGGGATCCCTTTTCTCATATCCAGAATGTAAAAGGGATTGCGGTCGACCTCCCTTTCTGCAGGTTCAGGTACGTCACCATGGAAAGAGACACGGGCGGCGGCTCCGTATCCGCGAACCGTCACCGGGTCAGGTCCTGTTCACATGAAATGATCGGGCGGCGGGAAGCGCCTGTCCGGCGCATCGAATATGTCCGGCCTGCCGAGGTTGCGAGTCTGGGCGCAGACCCGCTCGTGTCGAGCGCATCGGTTATCCATGAGCTGTCCTACGGGAGGATGGCGGTGGATTTCACGGGCTTCGCAAACAGAAGAGATTATCCGGCTCCAAAGGAAGAGACACCCCGCATTCTGGATCTCTTCGTATAGCCGGCGGAGAAGGCGCTATGATCGGCGTGGTATCAGACCCGAGATTCATGGATCACGATACGGGCGGGTATCATCCGGAAAGCCCCATGAGGATCCAGTACCTCCACACCCTGTTCACCCGGCCTGACTCCGGGATCATGCTGACGGAGCCCGTGTGCTCGACAATCGAAGACATTCTGCTCAACCACGGCAGGAGCTACATCGATTCGATCGCCAGGACCGCGGACTCGGACGCTTACACCGATCTCGACCCCGACACCACGTGCTCTCGGGATTCGTACATCGTCTCCCTCCTCGCTGCAGGATCGGTCGTCCGGCTCACGGAGATGGCGCTCGATCACAGGATATCCGCCGGGTTCGCCTGTGTGAGGCCGCCCGGGCATCACGCCCGGAAGGACCAAGCGATGGGTTTCTGCCTCTTCAACAATGTCGCAATCGCCGCACACAAGGCCATCCATTCTCTCGGGGCCGAGAAGGTGGCCATCGTCGATTTCGATGTTCATCACGGCAACGGCACCCAGGAGAGCTTTTATTCGGACAGCCGGGTTCTGTATTTCTCCACGCATCAGTACCCGTTTTATCCCGGCACCGGGGCGCTGTCCGAGACCGGGGCGGGGCAAGGCGCCGGGTATACTCTGAACTGCCCCATGCGGGGAGGAAAGCGCGACGGGCATTACCTGGCCGTATTCCGATATATCCTGCAACCGGTCATCGAATCATTCGAGCCTGATCTCATCCTCGTCTCGGCTGGCTTCGATGCTCATGCCATGGATCCCATCGGCGGCATGCAGCTTAGCTCGAACGGGTTCGCGGCGATAGCCGCGGTTATTCAGGAGGCCGCCCGCGATGCGGGCGCCCCTGTGGTCTATTCCCTCGAAGGCGGATACAACCTCGCCGCCCTGAAAGATTCCGCTTCCCGGGTGATACATGTCCTCAAGGGCGAACCGGCACCCGACATCGAACCTCTCGCCTTCCCAGAGCTGGAAAACTTCATCAGAATCCACGGCAGTATGTGGCCTCTGACCCTCAGGTGAGGGGTAAAGTTTCTGCCATTTATTGCCGAAACGGCAGATATGCTTGAGCCCAGGACAATCGAGGCTGTGTCGGTAAAGGAGTATCGTCCCGGAGAGTTCGTCGTACGGGAAGGGGACACGAACGACTTCTTCTACGCCATCCTCCAGGGCGAGATTCAGATATACCAGATGGAAAAGCCCATCCGCATCCTTTCCGACAGGGATGTGTTCGGCCTCGAAAACTATTACCGGGGCATCCCCTACAGCACGACCGCCAAAGCGGTGAAGCTCTCGCGCATCGCGACCTATCAGTCCGACTGCATCGAAGACATCGTGTACAGCAAGCCGGGGCTGGTGAGCATGGTCCTGCGTTCAGCATATCTGCAGCTGGAGCAGACCACCGCGGTTGCGGAATCGAATATACCCTACAGCGAGACCATCAACCTCGATGTCCGGGAATTCACCGACGGTCAGACAATCATCGAGGAAGGGACCAGCGGGACCGAGATATTCAAGCTCTATCAGACGGAGCAGGGTCTCGAGGTCTTGAAGAAGGGCGTTCGAATCGCCATGATCACCAAGCCCGGAGAGTACTTCGGCGAGATGAGCTTCATCCTGAACGAGCCCAGGAGCGCCACCATCCGTTCGGTGGGCAGAAGCGTGGTGGAGGTCATCCCGGTGCAGGACGGAGGGCTCGAGAAGCTGATCAGCGAGAGCCCGGAAGTCGCCCATAAGATCATCTTGTCCCTTGCCCAGAGGCTCAAGCAGGCGAACCTCCTCATCGTCAAATAGCCCCGGAGGCTTTCACTCTCCGGAATCCCCCCGCCCGGACAAGACCGGTCCGGCGTTTTTAACGCCCGCCTTCGAGCTCTTTTTCTCTCCTCTCCAGCAGGGCCCTGATCTTCGGGACGGCTTCCAGCGCCTTTATCCTTCCCTGCTCGATCGTCCGCTCTCCCTTGTTGAATTCCAGGGCGCGCACCCCATCGACCACCGGCTCGATGAGGATGTCGGGCTTGAGGTGCATAAGCATCAGGCGGTTCTTCTGGTACTGCTGGATGTTCGTGGCGCTCAGCATGACCTCGAAGATATTGAGCATGCCCGCCGTATCCTTTTCGGCAAAGCTCCTGCCGATGAGGGAGGCGATCTTGTCTCTGCTCTGATTGAGCTGTTGCTGCAGCGCGATAAACAGCTCGTGGTCACGGATGGACCCGGCGGGCGTCCTGCCCGGGCTCAGAAACGTCTCCCGAATGGATTTCACCTGCGCGGCGAGTTTTTCCGTCCTGAAAACCCCAAGCGCGCGATCGATGAACCAAGAGGGGAGGTCCTCGTCGTTGCGGGATGATTTTTCCTGGGCCTTCACGATGGCACGGTTCTGTGTTGCCGAGAGCTTGTCCGGGAGCTTCGAGTGCAGGTTGCATGCAATGGTGATGTCCGGAGAACAGTCCATGAGAATGTCCAGGGGAAGCGGGTCGGAGACGCCGCCGTCGGTCAGGAGCCTGTTGTCGAGCACCACGGGCTTGAAGATGCCGGGCATGGAGATGCTTGCCATAACAGCGTCTACCAGGGATCCGCGTGATATGGCGACGGTTTCTCCGGTAAGAAGGTCGGTGGCGACCGCTGCATAGGTGACGGGAAGGTCTTCGATCTTCGTGTCGCCGAGCAGGGACTGAAAGAATTTCCGCGCCTTTTTCCCCGCGAAAAGCCCGGAGACCGGGAACACCGGATCGGCATAGAAGCTCAGGGCATCGATGAACGACAGCCCTGAGATAAGCTCTTTGAAGGCCTCCAGCGCCCCGCACGCGTACAGGGCCCCCACCGCCGCTCCGGCGCTGGAGCCCACGATGATGTCGATCGGAATGCCGTGCTCCTTCAGGACGTCGAGCACGCCGATATGCGCGCCTCCCATCGCGCCCCCGCTGTCGAGCGCGATGCCGACCCGAATTTTTCTGTCCATGGGTTTCCCCTACAGGATTACGTGAGCGGAATCAATCCGTCTGTGGGGAAGTGGAATAAAGAATAACGCCCGCTCTTCCGAACAGCCTTTTTATGGGCGTTTTCTGGTATGGAGGTTCTCCTCCCGCCGACATGACAGGTATCGTTCAGACCGAGACCCTCTACGGTATCGATGAGGAGAGTCTCCTGTTCATCGATGACAGAAGCCGCATTCCGTGGGACGGGATCCGGTGCCGGAGGGCATACCTCGTCTCCGATCTCCCCATATCCACACCTCTGCCCGAGCAGGTGGTCGGGGTGATCCCGCGCGACGCCATGGTAATCAGGGCCATTGTCACGCTGTACACCGAGATGCGCGAGTCGTACGACATCGGCGACAGACTCATCAGATCGCTCAACGAGAAGGAGCTTGCCATCCAGGAGAAGCAGAAGATCATGCTGCGCGACAGCAGACGCTACAACGCGATCATCAAGAACGCCACCGATCTCATCTTTGCACTGGGACCGGCCGGAAGGATCATGTTCTGCAACGAGACAGCCAAGAGATATCTGTCAGGAGGCAGAGATTCCATCATCGGCGAGGCGCTCGTCGATTATGTGGTGGATGAAGATAAAGACGCGGTCGTAGACATGGTCCGAAAGGGTTTTCGGAAAGGTGTTCCCGCCCGTGTCGAGGCGAAGTTCCATCTTGTGAAGGAAAAGACAGGAATTTTCTCCTGCATGAGCACCCCGCTCGCCGAGGAGGGCCACATCTATGCGCTTTCCGTGATCGGCAGGGACGTCACCGATATCAGGGCCATGCAGCAGAGGCTCTCGCTTCAGGCCAAGGACCTCACGACCATGATCAACGGGCTCGCCCACGAGCTGAGAAATCCCCTGACCGTCATCGGGGCGTACATGAAGAGAATCGAGAGGCAGGACAACGGCCGAAACGCGGACTCTCTGGGCGCCGCGCTCTCGGGCATCCATTCATCCATCAGCAGGATCGAGGGGATGATCGCACGGATCGAGCAATACGAGGCCACGGTCAATATGGAGCTCTCCTACGGACAAACGGATATCCGCGCTCTGGTCCGTGATGTGATCTCCCGGCATGCTCCGGCCCACAAGGTCACGATCGAAGGGGGCGACGATTTCCATGCGTATACCGATGCGGGCCATGTGGAGACAGCCTTCTTCCGGATACTGGAAAACGCTGTGGAAACAGGCTCGGACAGACTTCATGTCGCACTGTCGAGCAGGAGCGGGTATGCGTACGTATCGCTGCGGGATTACGGCCCCGGCGTCCTCGGGGACACGGAGACCATCTTCGCCCCGTTCTATTCGTCAGATCCCGCCAAGATAGGCCTCGGCCTCACCGAAGCCCGCATCGCCATGGCCAAGCTCGGATCGTATATCGAGGTGGTGCCGCAGGCGGGGCCCGGGGCAATCTTCACCCTGAAGATTCTCATGGACCGCAGGCACCGCGTACAGGACTGATCCCGCCGAAAGCCCAGGGGTCAGGTCTCAACATGTGACATGTATCTCCTTTGGCAAATCGAGGATTTCACTGTCCGCACATGTCACATGTTGAGACCTGACCCCGATGGTGGTATACAGGGAGCAATCTCGATGACATACGGGAGGTCGCATGGGTGCCGCCGAATCGATCCATGACGGGATCTATCTGGTGGGAGGTCCGTCTGTCTCTCACTTTCAGGATGCAGCGGTGTTCATCATCGACTGCGGGGAGGAGCTCGTCATGATCGACTCCGGAGCGGGAAAGAGCGCTCAGACGCTGGAGGCGAACATGCGGTCCATACCGGGCGGATCGAAAAGGTTGTCCACCCTGATTCTCACCCACTGCCATGTGGATCATATCGGATCGGCGCGGTATTTCCGGGACGCCACCGGTTGCACAGTCGTAGCGCATGACCTCGATGCCGACGCAATCGAGTCGGGAGACCCGCGGGTCACCGCCGCGTCATGGTACAATACAAAGCTGCCCCGAACTCCGGTGGACAGGCGCATCACCGGCGCAATCGAAACCCTTTCGGCCGGGGGAAATGAAATCCATTGCATCCACACCCCCGGGCACACCCCGGGATCGATGTCCGTGTATCTCGACCGCGCCGGGAAACGCATTCTTTTCGGACAGGACATCCACGGGCCTTTCAGCGATGATTTCCATTCAGACATTCAGGCCTGGAGACAGTCCATGGAAAAGCTCCTGGATCTCGATGCGGATATCCTCTGCGAAGGACACTTCGGGATATTTTCCGGCAGGGAGAGGGTGAGGAAATATATCAACGGCTATCTCGATCAGTACACGAACGAGTACTGACCTTTGAAGGCGACAATATCGGTAACCGCAGGCCTTCAGCGTGAAAGGTTCGGGAAGGCGTCCGGGAACACAGGCTCTGTCACGCCCGCCTTTTTTTAGTCCGGCCCTCTTACGCCTCCAACAGGGCGTCGGCCCAGCCCAGCGCGCGGAAGTAAATTTCGGGCAACCTCTGTATGTCGATCCCAAGCGATGATCCCTGGACCATAACCTCGGTCCAGTTCCCCCGCTCATAGCTTCGAGCCAGTTCGAGGTACAGGGCCAGAGGACTCTGTTGATCGAGCAGCGCGGCCTTGATGTTCCGGGAGAGGGGGAGCTTCTTCAGTACGCTCTCCATGGGGGAGTCGAGAATGGCGTCGATCAGCGAGAACAGGCCCAGGGTGAAGAGCTCGGAGGGGTCGGATCCGCCTTTCCTCAGGAACCCCAGGTTTTCGCACAGCTTTGCCCTGATAATGGAGCTCCTGATGAGCTCGTCCGGCTTGTCCTGGCTGAGCTCGGACATGACGATCACCGAGAGAAAGCGTTTGAGCTCCTTTTCGCCGAGCATGATGATGGCGTGGCGGATGGATCTGATCTCGTTGCGCGTCCGGAAGAAGGGAGAGTTCAGGTATCGCAGGAGCTTATAGGATATGCCCACGTCGCGCTCGATCAGCCGCTCCATCTCGTTGATCCGGAATTCGTCGTTTCCCGCCTCTGACATGATCTGAATGAGGTTCATCTTCAGCGCGGGAATCTCGGTCTCCCGCACGAGCTCGGGCTTGCTGAAGAAATAGCCTTGGAAATACGTGAAGCCCATGCTGCAGGCCTTTCTGAACTCCTCCACGGTCTCCACCTTTTCCGCGAGCAGAGTATATCCTTTGCGGGAAAACATCTCCACATACTGCTCGAGCGTTTCGGGGTCGGTGTTCTGGAAATCCATCTTGATGATATCAGCGATGGGAATGAGCGCATCGAGCTCTCTTCGATACTGGAAGTCGTCGAGCGCTATCTTGTAGCCCTTTGACGAAAGCGCCCTGCAGTTCTCGATAAACAGCCCGTCCGGCTCCACGTCCTCGAGGATCTCGACGATGGTGACCTGCGAGGGGAAGAGCTGCGGAATACGCTGGTTGATCAGGTCTCGGTTGAAGTTGATGAAGGCCTTTTTCCCGCTGGTTATCTGCTTGATGTCGGATGAGAAAAAGGCGCTCGAAAGCACCCGCGAGGTAGCGCTGCTACCGTCGATATCCGGGAAGAAGTCCTTCATTCCGTCCCTGAAGAGCAGCTCGTATGCGTAGATCTTCTTGTCCCGGGAAAAGATGGGTTGTCGTGCAATATACGTGTTCATGGCGCAGTTCCCGGCGACTCCTGTCTGCAGTATCGGTGAACATGGTTCACATCTTGAGATAATTATTGTTCTCCTGCCCGCGCTCCCTTCGGCTATTGACAGACCTATGCCCAGGAATCTATTCACATTGGCATGCTGTACACACTGAAGAAGCGGAAGGGGGACCGAGTCGCATGAACGCACACACACTTGCCGGGTGGCTGACCATACTCATACTTCTGGGGGCTTTCTCCACGTTTTTTCTCAAGCAGATCGGCAGGGAATATGTAAAGACTCTCCCGAAAGAGTATGCCGGCTTCGCAGACGCCTATCGCAGATTTATGAAGTTCATGGTCGGAAAGCACCGGTTTTTCGGCGCAGCCGCCCTGGCCGGCCTTTTCGTACATGCGTCCCTGGTTCTCTTTCTTTCGTTCCTCTCTGCAAGCGGCCTCGCTGCCGGTCTTGTTCTGGTCTGTGTCGCCGCCTCGGGCGCATACGGATTCTTCCTGAGGCGAAGCCTCCGTTCGGGCTGGCTCACCGTGCACCGGTCCCTGGCTTTTGCCCTGTTTCTTGCCGTTGTCGTGCACCTCGTGTTCAAGGGCATCGTTTACCTCTGACCCACGGCGGAACACCCTGAGAGACGGGGTGCACTGGGCATGATGCAGGGGTCCCGATATTCAGGAGGAAGTCCGGGCTGTTCCACGGCCGGCGAGCCGGGTAACGCCGAAAAATCGCTGTGTTGACATGGTGCAATATCTATGGTGTACATGGAGTTTACCAAGAAATCATGAGGTGGAAGCATATGGAAGAGACCGAATTACAGCTCATTCGCAGGCTCATCCCCAAGAACAGGGAGCTCAAGAAGCTCTGGGATGAACACCAGGATTACGAAGAGAAGCTGGAACAGCTCAATAAAAAGAGATACCTGAGCACCGAAGAGGAAATGAGAAGAAAGGAAATTCAGAAGCTCAAGCTCAGAGGCAAAGACAGAATCGAGGAAATACTTCGCTCCTACCGGGACGGTGCGGATTCCTGTTGAAATGTAATCAGGTGGGGTACGGGATAAAAAATGAAGAAGATAACGGGAGCGCAGGCATTTATCGAGGCCCTGCGTTGTGAAAGTGTGAAACATGTGTTCGGATATCCGGGCGGGGCGGTGCTCGACATATTCGATGCGCTCATGGACGCCCACGACATTCAGTTTATCCTGACCAGGCACGAACAGGGAGCGGTCCATGCCGCCGACGGCTATGCCCGGGCATCGGGCCGCGTGGGCGTGTGCCTGGTGACATCGGGCCCCGGTGCGACGAACACGGTCACCGGTATCGCCACCGCCTGCATGGATTCCATCCCGCTCGTGGTGTTCACCGGCCAGGTGCCGACCCATCTCATCGGCAACGACGCCTTTCAGGAGGCGGACATCGTCGGCATCACCAGGCCGTGCACCAAGCACAACTACCTCGTGAAAGACATTTCCGACCTGGGCAGGGTGATCAAAGAGGCGTTCTACATCGCCCGGACGGGCCGTCCCGGGCCGGTGCTGGTCGATCTTCCCAAGAACGTGATGAACAGCACCGTCAACTTCCGGTATCCCGAGACAGTAAGGCTCGACAGCTACTGTCCTACATACAAAGGCCATCAGGGCCAGATCAAGCGGATCATGAGCGTGATCCTCAAGAGCAGGCGTCCCGTCATCTACGCGGGCGGGGGCGTGACGCTCGCCGATGCATCGGAGGAGCTCACGGCCTTTGCCGGGAGGATGAAGCTGCCGGTCACCACCACGCTGATGGGGCTCGGGGTCTTTCCGTCGGGCGACCCGCTCTCCTTGGGCATGCTGGGCATGCACGGCACCTATGCGGCGAACATGGCGGTCACGAACACCGACTGTCTGATCGCAATCGGCGCGCGGTTCGACGACCGGGTGACCGGGAAGGTGGACGAGTTCGCGCCCAAGGCCAAGATCATCCATATCGACATCGACCCGACCTCGATCAGCAAAAACGTGAGAGTGGACCTGCCCGTGGTGGGTGACTGCAGGATGGTGCTCAGGGGAATGCTTGCGGAGCTCGACGGCAAGGACGCGGAGCTCGGGGAGATGATCGCCCAGTCAGAGGCCTGGCGCCGGGAGATCGAGACCTGGAAGAAGCAGCAGCCCCTGAAATACTGCAAGAGCGAGATTATCAAGCCCCAGTACGTGATCGAGATGATCGACGAGATCGCACCGGACGATACCGTCATCGCCACCGAGGTGGGGCAGAACCAGATGTGGACCGCGCAGTTCTACAAGTTCAAGGAGCCCAGGCATTTTCTCACCTCGGGAGGCTTGGGGACCATGGGCTACGGGTTTCCCGCGGCTATCGGCGCCCAAGTGGCGTTCCCCGGAAGGACGGTCATCGACATCGCGGGCGACGGCTCCATCCAGATGAATATCCAGGAGCTGGCCACTGTGGTCCAGTACAATCTCCCGGTCAAGGTCATGATCCTCAACAACCGGTATCTTGGCATGGTCCGGCAGTGGCAGTCGCTCTTCTACAAAAAGCGCTACTCCCACACCTCCATGGCCGTGTCTCCCGATTTCGTGAAGCTTGCCGAGGCCTACGGAGCGAAGGGCCTGCGCGTGGAGAAAACGAAAGACGTGAAGGACGCCATCGCCGAAGCCCTGAAGATACCGGGGCCGGTGTTCGTGGACTTCGTTGTGGACCCCGAGGAAGACGTGTACCCCATGGTGCCCGCCGGGGCCCCTATCAACAATATGCTGCTCGTATGAGGATCTGATCTATGAGACATACGATCTCGGTTCTGGTGGACAATCAGGCGGGAGTGCTCTCCCGGGTGGTGGGGCTGTTTTCGGGAAGAGGGTTCAACATCGAGTCCCTCTCTGTCGCGCCCACGCTCGACTCCACGAAATCCAAGATGGTCATCACCACCACCGGCAACGAGCAGGTGCTGGAGCAGATCAAGAAGCAGCTGAACAAGCTCATCAACGTCATCAAGGTCATCGACTGCGCGGACAGGGACTATGTGGAGCGCGAAATGATCGTGGTGAAGGTCAAGGCGGAAAAGGAAACGCGTGCCGAGGTGCTCCGCATGGCCGATATATTCAGGGCAAAGGTCATCGATGTGTCGCCGGCCTCCTACACGCTGAGCCTCACCGGAGACAAGAGAAAGCTCGAGGGGTTTGTCGAGCTCCTCGCCCCCATCGGGATCATCGATTTCATCCGCACCGGCACCGTGGTGATGGAGAGAGAAATGCAGGGAAGGAGGAAGTTGTCGTAATGAAGGTCTTCTATGACAAGGACGCGAATCCGAAGCTCATCAAATCGAAGAAGGTTGCGGTCATGGGATACGGGTCACAGGGTTTCGCCCACTCGAACAACCTGAAGGACTCCGGAGTCAAGGTCGTCGTGGGACTGCGCGAGGACAGCGCATCGTGGGCAAAGGCCGAGAAGGCGGGCCTGAAGGTCATGGCCACACCCGATGCGGCGCAGTGGGCCGACGTGATCATGATCCTCATACCGGACGAGCTCCAGGCCGATGTGTACGCCCGCGAAATAGCGCCGTATCTGAAAAAGGGCAAGTATCTCGCATTCGCCCACGGCTTCAACATCCACTACAACCAGATAAGGCTTCCCGAGGGGGTGGGCTGCTTCATGGTGGCGCCCAAGTCCCCGGGCCACATGGTGCGGTACGAATACACCCAGGGGAGGGGGGTCCCCATGCTGATCGCCGTGGAGGCCGACGCCAAGGGAGACACCCGCGAGCTCGCTCTGTCATATGCATGCGCCATCGGCGGGGGCAGGGCCGGAATACTGGAGACGACGTTTCGGGAAGAGACGGAGACGGACCTGTTCGGCGAGCAGGCAGTCCTGTGCGGCGGGGTCACCTCACTGATCACGGCCGGCTTCGATACCCTGGTGGAAGCGGGCTACGCACCGGAGATGGCGTATTTCGAGTGTCTCCACGAGCTCAAGCTCATCGTGGACCTCATCTACGAGGGCGGCATATCCAACATGCGCTATTCGGTGAGCAACACGGCCCAGTTCGGCGATATCACCCGCGGCCCCATGGTCATCGACGAGCGGGTGAAACAGACCATGAAGAAGATCCTCGACCAGGTGCAGGACGGCACCTTCGCCCGCGAGTGGATCCTGGAGAACAAGGCCGGCCGGCCGGTGTTCAACGCCCTGACGAGAAGGGGCGAGAGCCATCCCATCGAGAAGGTGGGTGAAACGCTCCGCGCCATGATGCCCTGGATACAGAAGGACCGCAAGGTCAACAAGAAGGAGAATTAGGTGAAAATACGCAGAGAGGGCTTTCCGTTCATCGCGGTTTCCGGGCTTGTCTCCCTGATCCTTGCACGGCTGGGGCTCAAGCTCCTGGGCTTCGCCCCTCTGCTGTTCGTGACCTGGTTTTTCCGGGACCCGGAGCGGACGGTTCCCGAAGGAGAGAATCAGATCATCTCCCCCGCCGACGGGACGGTCCTCGACGTGGTGGGCACCGAAGAAGAGCGGGTGGGCCCGTGCACGAAGGTGTCCATCTTCATGTCGGTCTTCAATGTCCACGTGAACCGATCGCCCGTCACCGGAACGGTGATCGACAAACGCTACCGGCCCGGCACCTTCCACATGGCCAATCTCGGCAAGAAGACCGATGCCAATGAGCGCATGATTCTCTATATCCAGAATGAAGAGGGAACATACCGGGTCGACCAGGTGGCTGGCCTGGTGGCCCGGAGGATATCCTGTATGCCCGAAATGGGCGAAAAGGTCGAGGCGGGCCAGAGGATCGGGCTCATCCGGTTCGGCTCGCTCCTCGAATGCTACATGCCGCAAGGGTTTGAGGCCGTGGTGAGCAGAGGCGAAAAGGTGTTCGCCGGTGAGACGGTCATAGGGAGGAAAAACCAGTGAAGAAGAGAACAAAGATAAGGACGGAAGATCAGAAGAAGCGTTCGGTGCCCTTTCTGCCCAATTTCATCACCACTATTGGCCTGTTCTTCGGCTTCTACTCCATGTCATTCTCTCTCAAGGGGAACTTCACCATGGCGGCCTGGATGATCCTCATGGCTGGCTTTATCGACGGCATTGACGGCAGGGTCGCCAGGGCCACCAACTCTACCTCGGCCTTCGGCAAGGAGTACGACTCTCTCTCCGACGTGATCGCCTTCGGAGTTTCTCCGGCCATCATGGCGTATCTCTGGCAGGTCAATCAGTTCGGCAGGCTGGGCTTCATCGCGTGCTTCCTCTTCGTCGCATGCGGGGCGCTCAGGCTCGCAAGGTTCAACACCGATACCGGCGACATCACGGGATTCGTAGGGCTCCCCATACCCATCGCCGCGGCCGCGGTCTCGAGCATGGTGCTCCTGTCGCGTCAGGTAGGCGCCATCCCGCCGCCGGTCATTCTCATCGCCATGTACGCTCTGTCCTTCATGATGGTGAGCACCATCCGGTACCCCAGCTTCAAGCACATCAGCTATATCAAGGCGCACCCCTTCCAGCTCCTGGTGGCCGGACTGCTGGTGCTCGTAGTGGTGGCCCTGGCGCCGGAGATCATGATCTTTGCGCTGGTGGCGGCGTTCGCCATAGGAGGGCCGGTCTACAATGCGGTGATGCAGGTCATCGACCATATACGGGAAAAGAAACAGGAGAAAGAAACAGATCATGAGCATACCTCACGAGAGAATCATCATATTTGACACGACGCTCAGGGACGGTGAGCAGTCTCCCGGGGCGAGCATGGACGTGCACGAGAAGGTGCTGGTTGCCAAACAGCTCGAGGCGCTGGGCGTTGACAAGATCGAGGCGGGCTTTCCCATCTCTTCTCCCGGCGATTTCGATGCGGTGCAGGCGGTGGCGGGCGAGATCAAAAAATCCATGGTCATCGGGCTGTGCAGGGCGAAGGACGAAGACATCCACGCAGCCTGGAACGCCGTGAAGGATGCCGCCATGCCCGGGATCCACACCTTTATCGCCACGTCCGACATCCACCTGAAGTATCAGCTCAACATGAGCCCGGACGAGGTGCTGAGGTCGGTCGAGCGTTCCGTGAGCATGTGCAGGTCGCTCGCGCCGGACGTGGAGTTCTCCGCCATGGACGCCACACGCTCGGACTGGGACTTTCTCGTGGACGTGTACTCTACAGCCATCGCATCCGGTGCCGGCACCATCAATGTCCCGGACACTGTGGGCTACACCAACCCCCAGGAGATTTTCGAGCTCATCAGCTACCTCAAGAAGAAGGTGAGGGATATCGACAAGGCGGTGATCAGCGTGCACTGCCACAACGACCTCGGCATGGCCACGGCCAACTCGGTGTCAGCGGTCATGGCCGGCGCGCGGCAGATCGAGTGCACCATCAACGGCATCGGCGAGCGCGCGGGCAACACGTCGCTCGAAGAGGTGGTCATGATCTTCAATGTCCGCAAGGATCTCTACCGCCTGAGCACGTCCATCGACACCTCGCAGATCTATCCCGCGAGCCGTCTGGTGTCGCATATCACGGGCATACCGGTCCAGCCCAACAAGGCAATCGTCGGGGCGAACGCCTTTGCCCACGAGTCGGGAATCCATCAGGACGGCTATCTCAAGGAGCGCTCCACCTACGAGATCATGACGCCCGAGGCGATCGGCTTCGGGAAGTCGAACCTCGTTCTGGGCAAGCATTCGGGCAGGCATGCGCTGAGCAAGAGGCTCGAGTCTCTGGGATACCGGCTGAGCGATGACGACGTGAACAAGGTGTTCAGGCGGTTCAAGGAGATCTCGGACAAGAAAAAGGAAATCTTCGACGCAGACATCGAGGCCATCGTGATCGAGGAGATCTACCGGGTGCCGGACAAGTACGAGCTCAAGCACATCAACGTGAGCTCGGGCACCGTCTCCACACCGGTGGCCACGGTGGTGCTGGGCATCGACGGCGAGACCGTCAAGGAGTCCTGCTTCGGGAACGGTCCCGTGGATGCGCTCTACAAGACCATCATCAAGATGACTGGCTTCCATGCGGAGCTGAAGCGGTTCTCGGTGAGCTCCATCACCGGCGGAACCGACGCCCAGGGCGAAGTGACCGTGGAGCTCAAGGATCGAGACACGGTGTCGACCGGCCAGGGCGCGGATCCGGATATTCTGGTAGCCTCCGCCAAGGCGCTGGTGAACGCGCTCAACCGGATGGAATTCCTCAAGAACAAGAGATCGCAGGAAGTTCCTCATCTGTAATCTTCAAGAACAGGAGGCGGGAAGCAGTGGGAATGACTATTGCCGAAAAGATCCTCGCCGCGCATACGGATGCGCGCGAGGTCACACCGGGCGACATCGTGAAGGTGAACGTGGACGTCGCCCTGGCGAACGATATCACGGCTCCGCTCGCCATCAAGGCCTTTGAGTCGGGAAAACAGGCGAAGCCGGCCGATCCGGACAAAATCGTCTTTGTCCTTGATCACTTCACCCCGAACAAGGACATCGCGTCCGCCAATCAGTGCAAGATGGTCCGGGATTTCGCCCGCAGACACGAGCTCGAACATTTCTTCGACGCCGGCGAGGTCGGGGTGGAGCATGCCCTGCTCCCCGAGAAGGGGCTCGTGCTGCCCGGCGACCTCATCATCGGAGCGGACAGCCACACCTGCACCTACGGGGCGCTCGGCGCCTTCGCCACCGGCGTGGGGAGCACGGACCTGGCAGGCGCCATGCTGACGGCCCAGGCCTGGATGAAGGTGCCCGAGAGCATGAAGTTCGTCTTCAAAGGCGAGCTCCTGCCCTGGGTGGGCGGCAAGGATCTGATCCTCTACCTCATCGGCGACATCGGGGTGGACGGCGGGCTCTACCGGGTGCTGGAGATCGAGGGCCCGGCCATCGATTCCCTGGACGTGAGCGGACGCCTGACCATTTCCAACATGGCGATCGAGGCGGGCGCCAAGGCAGGCATCATCAGGGCCGACGCCAAGACCGAGGCCTATGTAAAGCCCCGGGCGAGGAGGCCGTATACGATCTACACCAGCGATGAGGACGCGCGGTACGTCTCCATCAGGGAGTACGACTGCTCCAACATCGAGCCCCAGGTGGCGTTCCCCCATCTGCCCGAGAACACGAGGCCGATCAGCGAGGTCGGCGAGGTGAGGATCGACCAGGTCTTCATCGGCTCCTGCACCAACGGAAGGATCGAGGATTTGCGGGTCTCGGCGGAAATCCTGAAAGGCAGGAAGGTTGACCGCGGCGTGCGATGCATCGTCATGCCGGCCACCCCGGACGTGTTCCGGCAGGCCGAGGCCGAGGGGCTCATCCGGATCTTCCTGGAATCAGGCGCCATCATCGGCCCTCCGAGCTGCGGGCCGTGCCTTGGCGGGCATCTGGGCATCCTCGCAAAGGGAGAAAAGGCGCTGGCGACCACGAACCGCAACTTCGTGGGGCGCATGGGCGACCCGGCCAGCGAGGTCTACCTCTCGGGCCCTGCGGTTGCGGCCGCCTCAGCGATCGCCGGAAAGATCTCCTCTCCCTCGGAGGTGATGTGATGAAGATCATGGGACGCGTATTCCGCTTCGGCGACGACATCGACACGGACGCCATCATCCCTGCCCGCTATCTGAACACCTCCGATCCCGAGGAGCTCAAGAAGCACTGCATGGAGGACGCCGATCCCTCTTTTCCTTCGAAGGTGGGGAAGGGGGACATCATCGTGGCCGGCAAGAACTTCGGGTGCGGCTCCTCCCGTGAACACGCCCCGATCGCCATCAAGGCCTGCGGCGTGAGCTGCGTCATCGCATCGAGCTTCGCCCGGATCTTCTTCCGCAACAGCTTCAATATGGGCCTTCTCATCTTCGAGTCGGACGAGGCGTCCGGAGAGATACGCGAGAGCGATATCGTCGAGGTGGATGCCTCCACCGGCCTCATCAAAAACATCACCACCGGGAAGCAGTACCAGGCCCGGCCGATCCCTCAGTTCATGCAGGAGCTCATTGCGGACGGGGGCCTCATGGAGCACATCATCAAGCGGGGCGGGATCTAGCCGTTATCATTCTGCAGGGCGGTATGATTCTGAAAGGTACAGGGGCCTCACGTCCCTTTCCTCCTTGCGGGGAAGGGATATGGAGAGGGGGCGGCGTTGACAGCGCAGCTCCCCATTGAAGGAAACATGCGGTGCTCCAGCAGAGACACTCACCGGGCACAGCCGCACAAACAGCCGATCGGGCGCTTTTCACCCTGGCGGTAAAAGGACGGACATGTGTGCCTGCTCCTGCACATCGTTGAGCGCCCCGCTGGAAACGGATGCGAAAGGAATACCATGGCAAAGGGACTGCGAATCGCTGTAGTGGGTGCAACCACTACGGCCGGAAAAGAGATCATACGGGTGCTCGAGGAGCGGGATTTCCCGGTGGGCACGCTCCTCCCGCTGGAGACCAAGGGCTCGCTCGGCAACACCGTGCAGTACTGGCAGGAAGACCTCCCGGTACAGGACGTCACTGGGGCTTCCTTCACCGGTGTTGACATCGCGTTTTTCGCCGCAGCGGAGAAGGTGAGCGGAGAGTTCGCCGGGGAAGCCGCACGGCGTGGATGTGCGGTGGTCGACACCTCTCCCCGCTTCCGGATGGACGAGGATGTGCCGCTGGTCGTTCCCGAGATCAACTCGCACGCGATCGCCGGGCACGCGGGCATCATCGCAAGTCCGTCTCCCGCAGCGGTGCAGGCGGCGCTCGTGCTGTCTCCGATTCACAAGGCCGCTGGGGTCAGAAAGGCCGTTCTCTCCACCTACCAGGCGGTGTCAGACATGGGAGAGGCTGCGCTCAACGAGCTCACCGAGCAGATCGCGGATCTCTTCAACTTCCGGGAGACTCAGTCGGCCGTGTTCCGGCACCAGATGGCCTTCAACGTCATCCCCCAGACCGGCGACTTCCTGGAAAACGCCTATACCGCAGACGAGATGAGCATCGTGGAAGAGACCCGGAAGATCCTCGAGGACGAGTCCATCCGGATGAGCGCCACCACGGTGCTCGTGCCGCTGTACTACTGCCACTCTCAGTCCGTGAACATCGAGACTTCCAAAAAGATACCGCCCGAGAAGGTCCGGGCGCTCCTGAAGAAATCGCCCGGGCTCAAGGTGGAGGACGACCCGGCCGCCGGGATCTACCCCCTGGCGGTCTACACCGCCGGGAAGGACGAGTGTTTTGTGGGAAGGATCCGGCAGGACCTCTCGGCGGAAAACGGCATCGTCCTGTGGAGCGTTTCGGACAATATCCGGAAAGGCACCGCGATAAACGCGGTCCAGATCGCCGAGCACCTGATATCCATGGAGAGATGAGAAGAGACGTGAGAACGGAGCGCGCGGACGAGCCATGAGAATGACCCTGGGCCAGTACATTCCCGGCGACTCGCCGGTGCATACCCTCGACCCGAGGGTGAAGCTCTTTCTCATGGGCTTCGGCATCGGGGCCGCATTCCGGATGGACACTCCGCTGGGGCTCGCCCTGTTTTTCGCCGTGTGCGCCGTCTCGACACTGGCCGCCGGCCTGTCCTTCAGGAGGCTGGTCAAGGGCCTGAGCCCGTTTCTCTGGCTCTTCGCCATGACCGCGGTTCTCCATGTGTTCATGACGCCAGGACAGCCTGTGCCCTGGCTGCCCCACGCCACCTGGCAGGGGTTGCAGAACGGTGTTCAGACAGGGCTCCAGCTGATGTTCGCCATATGGATCTCCACGCTCATGACGCTCACCACCTCGCCGCTGGACATGGTGTGGGCCATGGAATGGTACATGAAGCCCCTGAAGTATCTCAAGGTCCCCGTTGACGAGATCGCTCTGCTCATCATGCTGGCGATCCGGTTCATCCCACTTTTGTTCGAGGAGGCTGACCGGATCATCAAGGCCCAGAAGGCCCGGGGCGTGGATATCGAGACCGGCGGGGTCTTCAAGAAGATGCGCTCGCTGGTGCCGGTTCTCGTTCCCCTGCTGCACAGCGTGTTCAGGCGGGCGGACGACCTGGCCGTAGCTCTCACTCTAAGAGGCTACTCCCCGGGCATCGTCCGAAGCCGGATGAAGTGCCTCAAGGCAAAGAAAAGCGACATCGTATCCCTGACGGGTGCGATCACCGTCCTGATCGTGCTGATCCTGCTTTAGCGCTCTTTCCAGCAAAACCTGATTTCACACATCGAGAACGATGAGAGAATTGACAAAGCCGGCGTCCCGTGCTTTTATACTGGTTCTTAATGCATGTTTGATTGTTATGAAAAGGAACGGCCGAAGGAGGTCTGAAAAACCTGTACAACCATCAGCGGGTGTATGAGCCGCCTTCCTGTCAAAGAGGCATTGGCTGCTGATTATAATAACTGACTGCTGACTGCGGGCTGAGGGTAAAGGGCAAACAATGAAAAAATTCATCTACCTTGCAATCGTTGTCGTCTTTCTGGTCGCCGTGTTCATGAGGATCAATGCGATCTCGTCTCTTGCGGGCAAGGAGGCGCCGGGCATTGACCAGTACTATCGGGAAAACGGCATTCCGGTCGAGGCGGGTACGGTGAGCAGGGGGGAATTCCTCGTGTTCTGCAGGGTGAACGCCCAGGTCCTCGGCCTCAAGCAGACCGAGATCGTCACCCAGGTGGCTGCCAAGATCCTCAGGGTGCACCACGAGGTCGGAGACAAGGTCAGGGCCGACGAGGTGATCGTCAGCCTCGACAAGGAAGACCCTCGGAGCTCTGCCCAGTACCGCCAGCTCAAGGCTGTCTATGAAACGACCCTCCTGAGCTATCAGCGCACCCTCGAGCTCAAGGAGTCCGGGGCCGTGTCCCAGAGCGAGCTCGACCAGATCAAGATGAAGCTCGACGTCGACAGGGCCAACCTCGAGAACGTGGTCGAGCTGGTGTCGCTGTCCAGCCCGCTCGACGGGGTGATCCTGGACATCAATGCCCGCGAAGGCGAGCTCGTCACGCCTGCTAAGCCCGTGGCCGTAGTGGCGAGGACGGACCGCGTCAGGCTCGTCGCAGAGGTGAGCGAGTCGGACATTCAGGGCATCCGGGTCGGCCAGAAGGTGATCGTCAACGGCGTGCAGGGCTCCGAGTCGAACACCGGAAAGGTGACCAAGGTCTCTCTGAACGCAAACCCGAGGACAGGCCTTTTCCGGATCGAAATGGAGGTGGAAAACAGGGACTCCGCTCTGCGAATCGGCACCTACACCTCCGCACAGGTCGAGGTGATCCGCGACCCCCAGGCCCTCTACACCGACCTGAGGGCGCTGCAGGAGAACCCGGACGGAACGTACTATATGTACGTCATCTCCGAAGGCCGGGCGGTGAAAAAGCCTGTGGAGATTTCCGGCATGAACGACGATTATGTCCGGATCGTCTCCGGGGTGTCTGAGAACGATCGCGTGGTGACGAGCGGGTTCACCAGGCTTTCCGACAACGCCAAGGTTCTCTTCTGACCATGAGAGATCATCCGGGCAGCCCATGAACATCATACGTCTCTTCATCAACCGGCCGGTCACTACCATGATGATGGTGCTCGTGTTCGTGGTGCTCGGGTACATCTCCTACCAGCGGATGAACGTCGACCTCTTTCCCGATGTCGACGTCCCCGTGGTTCTCGTTACGCAGGTCTACGAGGGCGCGGCGCCCGAGGAGATCGAGATCCAGGTCGTCAAGAAGGTCGAGGACGCGGTATCCAATATCAGCGACATCAAGCACATCAACTCCAAGATCTACGAGAACTACGCGCTGACCATCATCGAGTTTCACTACGGGGTGGACACCGACATCAAGGCCATCGAAGTCAAGGACAAGGTGGAGGCCATCACCCAGGATCTTCCGGAGGATGCCGACAAGCCAATCATCGAGAAGTTCGACCCATTCGACGAGCCTATTCTGAGCGTCTCCCTGTACAGTGACAGCATCCCCATCCACGAGATCTACGAATACGCGGACAATGTCCTCAAAGACAGGTTCTCCCAGGTGGGGGGCGTGGCGAGTGTGGAGGTGGTGGGCGGAAAGGAGCGGCAGATCAACGTCCGTGCGGACCTGCCCAAGCTCATGAACTACGGGGTGTCGCTCACCGACCTTGCCGCCGCCATCAATGCGCGGAACATCGACGTGCCCGCAGGTTCCATGGACCGGGGCCTGTTCGAGATCGGGGTGAGGCTCAAGGGGCAGTTCGAAACCGTGCAGGACATCGCCGACATGCACATTGCCGTGAAAGACCGGGGCATATTCCAGCTCAAGGACGTGGCCACGGTCGAGGACGGCTTCAAGGACATCACCTCGGCTGCGCGGTTCAACGGCAGGGAAGCGGTCATACTCGAGATATACAAGCAGACCGACAGCAACGTGGTCCAGACCGCGGACGGCGTCTACTCGGTGCTCGACCGGATACGGGAGGGCCTTCCTCCGGGGCTGATGGCCGAGCTTTCCTGGGACAACACCGACTTCATCCGCGAGTCCATCAGCGACGCGCTCTCCAGCATCTTCCTCGGGGTGGTGCTCACGGCCCTGGTGCTGTTCCTGTTCCTTGGCGACATCCGGATGGCGCTCGTGGCGGCCGTGGTCATCCCCACGTCCATCGTCTCCTCCTTCATGGTCATGCAAGCCCTGGGCTTCACCCTGAACATCGTCACGCTCATGGCCCTGGGAGTATCCATCGGCGCCCTGGTGGCCAACGCCATCGTCATCATCGAAAACATCTACAAGCACATACTCGGCCATGACGATCCGAAAGAAGGCACGGTCCGGGGCACCTGGGAGGTGCTGGTGGCGGTGCTCGCCTCAGCAGGCACCAATATTGTGGTCTTCGTCCCCATCGCCTTCATGAAGGGCGTTTTCGGCCAGGTGTTCTATCCCTTCGGGATAACCGTCGTCGCGGCCACGGTGTTCTCTATCATCGCCTCCTTCTCGCTCACGCCCATGCTCTCCTATTTCGCCATGCGCAGCACCAAAGACCCTGAAAAGGGGTGGGGCGTCATCGGCCCGAGGCTGAAGTTTTTCGCGCTCGGGGTGGAAAAGGTCAGGGACGAATACCTGAAGGTCCTGGATGTCTGCCTCAGGCGACGGAAGCTCACCGTCGTCTTCACTGTTCTGATCTTCGCCGGGTCGATCTTTGTCATGAGGTATGTGGGAGGCGAGCCGTTCCCGCCGTCCGACAGCTCCGAGCTCACCATCGAGGCGGAGCTCCCCCAGGATGCGTCTGCCGAGGCGAGCGTGCTGGTGATGCATCGGATCGAGGAGATGGTGAAATCCATTCCAGAGCTCAAGGACTATTCCTCTACGGTGGGGGGAAAGAACAGGGGCGTCAACGAAATGCGCACCCATATCAGGCTCGTGGACGCCGCCAAACGCCCGCGGAGCGACAAGGATATCGCGGAGAGCCTCGTCGAGCCGCTGTGCACGATACCTGACCTCGAATTCAGCGTAACCGCGGGCAGGTCCTTCGGCAATGAAGGAGACATGGACATCGAGCTCTACGGCCCCGATTACTCAGAGCTGGTGAAGATCTCCGAGCGGGCCAGAGGGATCATGAACGAGACGGGAAACTACCAGAGCATCATCAGCTCCTACAAGGTTCCTAAGCGGGAGATGCGCTTCATATCGGACTCCTTCAAGTCGACCGTCTACGGCGGGAAGAACATCGGGCTGGGAGGCACGTTGAGGGCTGCGATAGAAGGCGACAGCTCCTCCGTGTTCCGGGAAAGAGGGCAGGAGTACGACATCAACGTCGCCCTGGACGAGAAATACACCGGCTCCATCAACCTCCTGGGCGCCATTCTGGTACCGCTTGGCGAAGACAAACTGCTCTTTCCCATCAACAAGGTGGGTGTGTTCGTGCCGGCGCGTGCGGAGGCGAGCATCGAGCGCAAGGACAAGGAGCGTAAGATCACCCTGACGAGCTATATCAGCAGGCTGAGCCTGACCGAGAACATGGCCATCCTGAAGGAGAAGTTCAAAGGCCTCGATCTAGGAAGAGACTACCGGATCGAATTCGCCGGGGACGTGGAAATCAACCAGGAGGCGAGCGAGGCGGTTTCAGAGGCGTTCGTCATTGCAACCATCCTCACCTTCATGCTGCTGGCTGCGATCCTCAACTCATTCGTCCATCCCTTCACTATCATGCTCACGGTGCCGCTGGGTCTTGCCGGTGTGTTCTACACCCTGTTTTTCTCGGGCATTACGATGAATATGCTGGCCATGATGTCTATCGTCATGCTCGTGGGCATCGTGGTGAACGGCGCGATCCTGATCATCGACAGCGGGATGAGGCATGCCCTCGAAGGCGGGGACGATCTCGCCGGCTCGGTGAAACAGGCGTGCGCTGAGAAGTTCAGGCCCATAGTCATGTCGAACATCGCCATCATCTGCGGGCTGCTTCCGCAGGCCTTCGGAGGCTCGGGTGCAAGCTTCCGGGTGGCGCTGGCCCTGCCAACCATCGGCGGCATCGTCGTCTCCACACTGTTCACCATGTTCTTCATCCCGGTGATATTCACCTACATGGAACGCCTCCGGAAATTCAGGATGCCTGCACTCTGGAAGGCGAAAGACTGACAAACTCTCTCTGTCGTGATCTGCCCGAGCGCCCCTCAGGCGATGGAAGGAGCACATATGAACAAGGCATTGCCGAAGCACAAGACCAAGATCGTGTGTACGATCGGACCGGCCTCGAGGAAAAAGCAGGTCTTGAAGGGGCTCATCCTCGCGGGTATGAACGTGGCGAGGCTCAACTTCAGCCACGGGAATCTCGACCAGCACGCACGGGACATCGATGCGATACGGCAGGTGTCGCGCATGCTGGGGAGAGATGTCGCCATCCTGGGCGATCTTCCCGGGCCCAAAATCCGCATCGGCCAGCTCGAGTCGGGATCGTGCACCCTGAAGCGGGGCGACCGGGTGGTGCTGACGACCCGCCGGGTGAAAGGCACCTCCTCACTCATCCCTGTCCAGTTCGAGGACTTCCCCCGGAGTGTGGAGCCGGGCGGCAGGATATTTCTGAACGACGGTTTCATCGAGCTCAAGGTGCTGGAAAAGAAGGGCAGGGATGTGCTCTGCCGCGTCGTCATCGGAGGCAGCCTGCTCTCGAACAAGGGTATGAACCTCCCGGACGCTCATCTCACCATGTCGGCGGCGACCTCCGAAGACCTGCGGTTCATCACCTTCGGCCTGGAGCACGGCATCGACATGTTCGGCCTCTCCTTTGTCCGCAGCCCCCGGGACATCAGGCGGGTCAGGGAGTTCGCCTCGAAAAAAGGATCGGATATCTTCGTGGTCGCCAAGATCGAGCGCGGTGAGGCTGTCAGAGGCAGCGAAGCCATCATCGATGCCGCTGATGCGGTCATGGTCGCCAGGGGGGATCTCGGCGTGGAGGTAGCGATAGAGGATGTCCCTCTTATCCAGAAACAGCTCATCCTGCAGGCGAACCTGGCCGCGAAGCCGGTCATCACCGCGACCCAGATGCTCGAGTCCATGACGGACAACACCCGCCCCACGCGGGCGGAGGTGACAGATGCCGCCAACGCCGTGTTCGACGGCACCGACGCTGTAATGCTCTCCGAGGAGACTGCCATCGGCAAGTACCCTGTCAGGGCATGCACAATGCTCGCAAAGATAGCGGCGGCCGCCGAGGCCGGACGGTACAGGGCTGTGTCCGGAACTGTGGTGCCTGAAACCATCAGAAGGTTCATCGAATCGTCCGGGAGCTCCATCAAGGAAACCCTGTCGCTGAACGTCGGCAGGGCGATCACGTCGCTCGGCATCCGATGCGTGGCTGTATCCTCGCGCAGCGGCCTGACCGCGCGGATGATCTCCCGGCTCAAGTCGGACGCCTGGATCATCGCCCTGTGCCGGAACGAGTCCGTGCTCAAGGGGCTGAGCCTGTCTTCAGGAGTGCATCCGGTCATCCTGGATGGGGCCTCATCCGATGGTGATATCATCGCTTATTTGCGGAGCAGGGGCTTTGTCCGCAAAAACGAGGCGTTCATCCTGGTCAGGAGGAGCCCGTGCGATGATCTGGGCACTGAGAACACCATGAAGATCATCGATCCCTCTCCCTACGGACAGTAGCTTCCCATGCCTTTTCCGCGTTTGGACGTCCGAATTGTCTTCACCGGGCGATGGATTATTATGATGTATAGAGAACTGTTTCAGGGAAGGGAGACATATGATCAGCGTAGACCTTACGGCAGAAGAAAAGGATGTCCTTTACAATCTGCTGAGCAACTATGTCTCGGACCTCCGCATGGAGATAGCGGACACCGACCGCCAGGACTTCAGAGAAATGATCAAGCAGAGAAAAGATATTCTCCAGAAGGTCATTGATGCGCTGAAGGACTGACACGCACTGAATGAGGCGCGTCCTCCGACGATGCATCAGGGCATCCGGCGAGCCGCGCCTTCCGGCCGGCCTCTGGGGAGGAAGACCATCCGGCCCTGCTGATACCGTTGACGGGAACCACTCTGAAGCCCTTGATTCCGCTTCTGATTATCATTTGTACTTTGCCCCTTTTTTCGCTATAAGCAAATGGATACATGTTTCTTTTTGATGAATTTACCGACACAAAGGGGGGTGCGGCATCATGTCTGACGGGCTCGACATTCTGATAATCGACGACGAGCGGGACGTATGCGATGTCCTGTCCGATAACATCAGAAAGTTCTACACCTGGGGAGAGATCATCACCTTCACGGACGTGGACAAGGCTATTGAATACTGTCTGAACCGCGAGGGAAGCATCATGCTCTTCATCCTGGACGTGTTCGTGGGCAAGAGCAACGGCTTCTCTTTCCTGGACGCCATAGCGGACAAGTACCCGAACGCCAATTCCGACACCATCATGATCACCGGCAGCGCGAACGACGACGTGGTCGACATGTGCGTTGCTTCCGGCGTGAATCACCTTCTCGAGAAACCCGTGAAGCCGTATGCGCTGCAGCTCGCCGTGAGGTCGATCGTCTCGAAGTACCTGAAGTTCGCCAAGTTGCTTCTGACCAACACGGATTTCGCAGAGACCATCGGCAGGTTCTGAAAGAGGCGCTTCTGCACCCCTGCGCGCCGTCCGGAAGCCGGAGACTCCCTGGTTCAGCGGCCCCTTGTCATGCCGCAAAACACCCGGAGCGGACTTTTTGGACGACAGCCTTGATCATTTTCGTTTCATATAGGAAAATGGGCACATATATGATAAGGAGCCTTTCATGGAAGTCGTCATAGCCATTGCCGTCCTCGGTCTCATCGCGGCCGCGATCTGGTATTTCTCACGCAGGGCCCAGAGCGGGGACGACGTACATTATGCCGACAGCATCAGGAAGGCGGCGCAGAGTGGCGATGTGATCGCGCAGTTCAAGCTGGCCGCCATGTATTATGAGGGGAAGGGCCTGCAGCGAAACAACGAAGAGGCCGCGAAATGGTATCGCAAGGCGGCCGAGCAGGACCATGTGGAGGCCCAGTTCCTTCTGGGAATCATGTACGAGCGGGGCGACGGCGTACAAAGGGATGACGACCAGGCATACAAGTGGATCTCCTTGGCGGCCCAGCAGGGCCATCCCAGGGCGAGGACCCTGCTCGAGTCAGACAAATGGCTCCTGTATCTCGATGCGAAGACGCCGGATAGAGAAGGGTCCGGAGAGCCGGGGCCCCAGATACCGGAGGTGCCCCGGGAGCAGGTGGACGAGTATCTCCGGAAAGCCGGGGAGGGAGATGTCGACGCCCAGTACAACCTCGGGATCATCTACTATCACGGCGAAGGAGTTGAGAAAGACTTCGAGCAGGCGCTGTCATGGTTTCAGAAAGCTGCTGAGCAGGGTGACGCCGATGCCCAGTACAACCTCGGGTTCATGTACGGCAGGGGCGAAGGGGTAAAGAAAGATCACGGGCAGTCCGTGCAGTGGTTCACACGGGCTGCGGAGCAGGGACACAAGGGAGCGCGGGAGATTCTCGACAAGATGGCGAGGAAATCCATGCCCGGAAGAAAGCTTTAGGTCTTCTCGCCGCTGAGGGTTTCAAGAAAAACGTAACCGGCGGAAAACTTTTTCATATTTATCAGATATCCCGCACAGATATGGCAAAAAGGACGAAACGATTCTATGTGGTCCTCAAGGGCCTGAAGCCGGGGATCTATGATTCCTGGGCCGGACCGGGCGGAGCCGAAGAGCAGGTGAAATCCTACCCTGGAGCGGTTTTCAAGGGGTTCGCGACAAGAGAGGACGCCCTCGGTTACGCTTCGATGTCCGGATATGCCGGCCTGCCGGATCACACCGGCGGGCGGTCGTCCGGCGCGCATCCCGGTGACGAGGGCCCGGAAACGGGCGGCCCGCCGGATCGTCGGCATGGCGCGGTGATCTATGCGGACGGCGGCAGCATCAACAATCCGGGTCCGGGCGGATACGGGGTGGTGATCATCGAGGGCGGCGGGCGCCGCGAGCTCTCGGGAGGATTCCGCCTCACCACGAACAACCGGATGGAGCTCACGGCGGTCATCGCGGGTTTGAAGGCGCTGGGAAAAGATCACCCCGGACCGGTGAGCGTGTACACCGATTCCCGCTACGTGGTGGACGGCATAAGCCGCGGATGGGCGAAGAAATGGCGGCGTCAGGGATGGATGAGAGACGCCCGCAACCGGGCCGAGAACATCGACCTCTGGGCAATGCTCCTGGATCTCTGCGAGGTTCACGAGCCCAGGTTCGTCTGGGTCAGGGGACATGCGGGCAACGTCGAGAACGAGCGGTGCGACGCTCTGGCCAAAGAGGCGGCGCGCGGCCCTGATCTCCCCCCGGATATCGCCTACGAAAAAGGTGAAACCGGGGTCACCCTGCCCACGCTGTTCTGATGCGCTCTGAGCAGGGTCAGGCCGCCCTGACCTGATAGGCCGGAGCTTTCTTGACAGGCTGATCTTTCCAGGACCCCGTGCTCCACGGCTGAGGCTGATGCTGCACTGTGTACACTCTCGCCGCAGACTCGGAACTGACGTTTCTCACCAGGCTGGAGAGCCCGATGAGCGTGAGCCCTGCAACCGCCATGAAAACAGACTGCGAGACGGGTGAGGAGGCCCCGATGCGTTGTCCGGAACCGCCGGCCGAGCCGCCGGCGACCGGAACTAATAGTTCGCACATGCCGTAAACGCTGTCGATCACCGTCACGCAGAGCGTATGAGGATCGATGGAATAGATCGGGCCTCCCACGGTTGTAGACGGGCCGGTGAAGAGAAGCGCCGCCGCGGATGCGGGGAGCGGGTCGCTCCAGTCACGCGCGGACACCCGGGAGACCAGCCCGCCGGCCGTCGCAGTGAGGCCTGGCCCCGCAGAGGGTGCTCCGGAGATCCCGACGAGTGAGAGCGCCTGATTCCGTACGCAGGAACCGGACAGGACAGACCCGTCACCCGAAGCGGTAACGAAAGAGAACTCGGCAAAGATTTCTGCCGCAACAGCGGCGGTTGCGGAGAGAGTGATCCATACCGCACACGCGGAAAGTAACGCCACTATTTTGCCCATTACATCCGGCCTCCCGATTGAAATCGACGATCATAAAAGTATGATAATACCAAATTCGAGTTTCACCACCCTTTGGCCGCTCAATTTGTTTCCGGCGGGCGAGTGGAGGCGTTTAAGCACAGAACACGAACATTGTCAACGAAAAAGTACCTGAACAAATGGTTTTTTCCGGAAGATATTTCTGAATAAATTGGCCTTCCTGTCTGCCGGGAGCTTCACTTTCTCAGGGGCGGGAGGCGGGGAACAGGGTATAGGGAATTCCCGAACCTTGCCGCCGGGAGTGGCCGCTTCATTCATAAGATGCCCGGCCGCTATTACCGGGTTCCTCTTCCCTGAGGCGCCTGCTTGAGCGAGCCGAAGAAAGGACTCAGAGAGGGGGAGCCAGGCGAGACGTTCATACCCGGCCGTCCGGCCCAGGGGTGCATCATTCCCCTTGCAATAACTGAAAACACGGATAAGGTGATCGTATGCTGTTCAAACTCTTTCTTGCCTTCACGCTCATACCCGTTGCAGAGATCTACGTCCTCATCAGGGTGGGGGAGTACATCGGAGCTCTCAACACTGTGGCCGTGGTCGTGATCACCGGCGTTGTCGGTGCCACGCTCGCACGTATCCAGGGTCTCCATGCCCTGTACAGGATCAGGGCGAGCCTGCTGGACCGGAGGATTCCCTCGCGCGAGCTCGTGGATGCGGTGTTGATTCTCATCGCCGGCATTCTGCTCCTGGCCCCGGGCTTCATCACCGACACGGCCGGGGTCGTGCTGCTCCTGCCGCAGGGGCGCGCCGTGGCGCGGAAGCTGCTCATGAACAAGATCAGAGGCTGGGTGGGCAGGCAGAGAATGCACATCGACATCTCTTCACCCGGCCCCGGGTGAGCGCTCGATCACTTGTGCTTTCTGCCCATGCGGGTCCACTGCTGACTGGACCCGATGTTGGGATCGAAGCCCGCGTCGTCGCTGAATATATACTCGAACCCGTTCGTCCAGGCATTGTCATGGCTCGTGGGAAGCTCGATCTCCCAGTCGTTTATCGGATCTACGTAGCTGTCCACTGAGCGGACGGCGTCGCTGTAGTTATCGAAGATCCGGTCATACGCCTCGTTTCTCTTCGCATACGACTCGGATATCATGTCGCTGATCTCCGACCGGGCACCGGCCGCTTTGCGCATGCTCGCAAGCACGGCCTCTTTCCTGCGGATCTGGTCTCTGGCGATTGTGGCGCAGAGCCTGATGTAGTCTTCCGTCCAGCGGGGGTTGTCCTTTCGGGAGTCCGTGATGATCTTGAACGTCCTCATGCGCCTGTCCATCTCGTCCGCCGGCGCGCGGAAGCTCGCGACCACAGGGGTCCATGTGGTCGCTCCGACATTGCCGTATGTGCTCTGGTAATATGCAACCATATAGGTGATAGTCACGGTGAAGTCCTCGATGATCTTTCTTCCGGATTGAATGTACTCGACCTGCACTCGTGCGGCGTCGGAATGGATCTCGTAGGGGAAGCCGAAGGGCGAGATCCGGGAGAAGAGGTCCATCTGTATGCACGCGAGCTCACGGTTCTGGCGGGCCAGGGCCTCCAGTGTCTGCGACTGCCTGATTTTCAGAGAGGAAACCCCTTTTCGGCAGCGGGGGATGTAATATTTTTTCAGGAAATCACAGGCGGCCATGGGCTTGAGAATCTCTGAGCCGCTCAGTGCACGGGAGCTGCACAGGCCCGGGTCCTGGGAATAAAACATGTTCATGCGGCCATTCTGCTCGTAGACCGACCGGTTGTCCGGGCTCGAAACGGTAAAGGCGGTGGACGCCTCGGGCGGGGTTTTTCCGAAATTCCAGGATACACCGCCTGAGAATTTCCACGACCTGGGTATGATCAGGCGGAAGGCTTCATATCCGAACCCTTGACGGTCCTCGACCACAAGCCTGTGAAAGGCGGTCTCATGGTCATTCGCCCCATACAGGTGCGCCGGAGCGATCAGAATAATGGCGAGAACGGCTATCGGGATGCAGGATAATCTCTTCATTTGCGTCCTCCATGAAGAGCCTATCGGATTGTGCATCGGATGCACTTGAGCCTCCTTTCGTGCATGATGCTCTCTCATTCCCGGCCATGAAGCTCCCGGTATGAGCGGCTTTTTTAGTGAAGGAGCTGAAGAGGGATTTTCGATTTTTCCAGAAAGTTTTTTCAAAAAAGAAGACACAAGAGAGCGGCCGACTCTTCGTCCTCTTTTGCTTTAGAACGCTTTTCCCGCCGCATTCTTCGCACCGTGCGCGAGCCATAACCTTGCGCCGGTATGCATGCGAAGTGCGTCCCCAAGGGGAGATCCGGGAAAATCGCGTGGAGGTGGAGCAGACCATCCCCGATATAAGAGGTCAGGGAAGCCGGCCGGGGAGCCTATCCGGAGCAGATGTTTTGCCAGGCGTCGTCGTTTGAGGTGTTTGTAATGGCGAGCGCCCCTTCCCCCTTGGCGCTGTCGATCCTGACGAGGGTGCCGGTAACCGTGAGAGCGTGCGAGGGAAACATGATTCGGATGTGTGCGCCCAGGTAGTCGTTTATCTGCGACTGCTTGATGAACTTGAACAGGTTCGGGGCCACCAGACACATGCCGCTTAAGCTGATATCCTTTGCGTAGCCTCTTCCGCTCAGGTATATCCCCATTTTGAGCAGGGCGGTGATTTTCACCTTCCTCCTCTGGTGCCTTCTCTTTTCCATGCTGTCGACACTATCTGCCATATAGCTGACTCGCAACCCCTTTTCTCGATCCGGGATATCATGGTGCCCTGCTGAAGGTTTCTCGGCTCACGATGCTAGACGCTCTATAGCGTAACCGTCATGCGGGGTCAAGCATCTCGTGGAAACAGCGGGAGATTTTGGCCGGTGCGTTGCTGGCGGGGATTCTCAAGGCCCTTTCCGCACATCCCGCTCGCCGAAGAAAGGCAGGAGAAGCTGCCGCGGCTTGGCGGGGCTGCCGTCTTCATGATCGAAGTTCGAAACCGTGATTCCCAGCAGCCTGACTTTCCTGGCCCCTGCCTCGGTCTCCCTGAGCAGGAGAACCGCGATGTCGAGAATCTCCTGCGCGGTATCGAGCGCGCGGCCTGTGGTGATGCTCCTGGTGATGCTCTGGAAGTCGTCGTACCTGAGCTTGAGGGTCACGGTCCGTCCCATGAGCCCCTTCCTCCCGAGCAGAGCACCGACCGAGCCGGCGAGCTCGGCGAGCAGGGCCGTCATCCGCGGTACGTCGTCGATGTCTTCGTCGAGGGTGATCTCTTTACCCAGGGATTTTCTGATCCGTACCGGGGTGACCGGTCTGTCGTCGATGCCGTGGGCGATGCTGTGGAAAAACGCGCCGGCCTTGCCGAAAAGCCTGGTGAGCTCGTCGAGAGTGCGTTTTCTCAGCTCCGCCCCGCAGGTGATTCCGTACGAGCGCATCCTCCTTTCGGTCACCTTGCCCACGCCGAAGAACTTTCCGATGGGGAGATCGTCGATGAAGGCCTGGGCCGTCTCGGGCGTCACCACGGTGAGCCCGTCCGGCTTGCGGAAATCGGACGCAGCCTTGGCCAGGAATTTGTTGTAGGAAACCCCGGCCGATGCAGTGAGCCCGGTCTTTTTCCGGATCTCCTCCCGCAGGCGTCGGGCGGCCTCGGTGGCGGTGGCGATCGCCTTTTTGTTCGCGGTCACATCGAGAAACGCCTCGTCCAGAGACAGGGGCTCGACCAGATCGGTGTATCCGTGGAAGATCTCCATGATCTGCATGGACACCTGCCGGTAGACATCGAAGCGGGGCGGCAGGAACACGGCCTGAGGGCAGAGCCGGTATGCCCGGTAGGAGGGCATGGCGGAATGGACCCCGAACTTTCTGGCCTCGTACGAGCATGCGGCAACGACTCCCCGGCTGCCGGGGTCGCCTCCGACGATGACGGGCCTGCCGCGGAGCCCGGGATTGTCGCGCTGCTCCACAGAGGCGTAGAAGGCGTCCATGTCTATGTGGATGATCTTGCGTATCTCCGGCATCGAAACCCTCAAGCAAGGGTGTCCATCACCTTGAGCTTCGCCTCGATGAGCTGGGAGTGGTCGAGGCGGAGCAGCCTTCCGAGAGAATGCACGAGGTGGTCCTCGTGCTTTTCGAGCCTGCCGTCGGCATAGATGACCTTCCAGATCATTTCGATGACCCGGACCTTCTCATCCTCGGTGTAGTGCCGGTTGATGAGCCTGGCGAACCTCCAGAGGTCGACGCTCTTTTCGAGTTCTTCACCGGCGGTTTCCATGATGGCAGCGGCCTCGTCCGCTTCGAGCCCGAAGTCATGCTCGAGGATAGAGACGATGAGCCGTCGCTCTGCTTCGGTGAACTCCCCGTCGATATGCGCCATCTCGAGCAGGAGCGCGCAGGCGGCCACGGGCACGCGGTGCTTCTCCCGCTCTTCATCTTCGGGCCCCGCGCCGCCGGCCGGGCGGGAGCCCAGTATGCGCTTTACGAGATCGATCATCAGCTCACTCCACCACAGAGAAGAATAACCGAAAAACCTTGGAAGGAAAAGGGGGGAGATCTGAGGGGTTGCATCGGAAAGGCTCCTGTAGTACAGGTACTCGAGAATTGCTCAACCCGTTTCGATATCACCCGAGAACCTCAAAAAGGAGAACATCATGAGAACGATCCGGCAAGGCGACATCGTAACAGTTCAATATACAGGCACGCTTGACGACGGCACGGTCTTCGACAAGACCGATGAAAACGCCCCTGCGAGCTTCATGGTGGGCGCGGACACCATCCTGCCCCATATCAGCGATGCCTTCATCGGCATGAAGGAAGGGGAGGAAAAAACGATCACGATCCCGCCCGAAGACGCCTTCGGCCCGTGGGACCAAAACAAGGTGCAGAAGCTCTCCGGGATCATCCTGGGGGACGGCGAGGTGCCTCAGGTGGGCCAGGTGGTCAAGCTCAAAATGGAAAACAAGAAGGACGACGTGTACGGAAAGATCATCGATGCGGGGCCGCTGCACGTCGAGGTAGATCTCAACCACCCCCTGGCGGGCAAAACCCTCCACTATGCGATTAAGGTGGTCGAGATCCGGGACAATCCGGAAAACAAATAGCCCGGCCGGGACAGGAACCCGAACTCCGGACAGGAGCGCATAGCCGGAGAGGCCCGGGCGCAATGAGAATGGGAATGGAAAGCATGACCTCTCCGGTATATCTCGATTACAACGCCACCACGCCGCTCGACCCCGAGGTGATCGGGGCGATGAGGTCCTTTATCGAGGCCGACTTCGGCAATCCCTCGAGCACCCACTTCTACGGGATCGTGCCCAGGCGCGCCCTCGAGAGGGCCCGGGAGCAGACGGCCGCGCTCCTGAACTGCAGCCCGTCCGAGATCGTGTTCACCGGCTGCGCCACCGAGTCCAACAACCATGCCGTCAAGGGCGCCGCCTCTGCGATGAGGGATAAGGGCAATCACATCATCACCACCTCCATCGAGCACCCGGCGGTGCTCGAGGTCTGCGCCTGGCTCGAAAAGAGCGGCTTCGACGTAACGTACCTGCCCGTGGACGGCGACGGTCTGGTGGACGTGCGCTCGGTCGAGCGTGCCGTTACGGACAGGACCGTCCTGATCACGGTCATGCACGCGAACAACGAGGTGGGCACCATCCAGCCCATCGAGGAGATCGCGGCCATGGCCCGGAGCCGGGGCATCCTCATGCACACCGACGCCGCCCAGTCGCCCGGCAAGGTACCGGTCGACGTGCGCACACTCGGCGTCGATCTCCTGACCGTGGCCGGCCACAAGCTCTATGCGCCCAAGGGAGTCGGCGCCCTCTACATCCGCGAGGGGGTGAGGATCGATCCCTTCATGAACGGCGCAGGCCAGGAGCGAGGCCAAAGGGCAGGCACGGAAAACGTGATCGGGATCGTGGGCCTGGGCATGGCCTGCGAGGTGGCCGCACGAGATCTGCGCACGGCGGGAGAGCACCTGAGGAAGATGCGCGATCTTCTCCACGAGGGCATTGTCCGGGAAATACCCGACGCGAGGCTCAACGGCCACCCTCTCAAAAGGCTGCCCAACACGCTCAGCCTCTCGTTCAGGGGCCTGGACGCGGGCCGCATCCTGGAGGAGATCGGGCTCGACGTGGCGGCGTCCGCGGGGGCCGCATGCCATTCGGAAGGGGTGGAGATATCGCACGTTCTGGCCGCCATGGCCGTGCCCGAGGAGTGGGCGTCGGGCACGCTCAGGCTGAGCACCGGACGGATGACGGCCGAGGAGGAGATCCGCAGGGCCGTGCGCGCGATCACGGATGCATTCAGGACCTTGCGGGCGGGAAAGTGACGTGCCCCTTGCCGCCGGGCGGCAAGGCGTCAATAATCTATTTGCTCTCACCCTTCTCCTGTGGACCCGTCTTGGCCTGATCGAAGCGGGTGCGCCGGACGGAGGGGGAAGAATCACACCTCGAACGCAGCGGGATATCGTCTTCCATACGGACCGGTCAGGCTCCGGGAAGGCCGAGGAAGCGGCCGCCGCCTGGTTTCAGAGCGCCTCCGGAGCGGCCCTTCTCACCTCCGGTCGAAGAAGTCGCGGATCATTCCGGTGATCTCGCCCGGCTTTTCCATGGGGATGAGGTGCCCCGCGCCTTCGATGAGGCGGTAGTCGGCGTTCTTCATGGAGGCTACGGCCTTCCTGAGGTCGATGTACTCCCTGTTTTCGCTCATTTCGCCTTCCAGCACAAGCACCGGGCAGCTCACCTTGGGGATGAGCGGCCAGGGATCGAAGAGCATGCCTCCCATGAACAGAGACGCCTCCTGTTTGGGGGAGCAGGCAAGCGCCAGTCCGCCGGAGTCGCCCTCCCTCATGCCGTATCGCAAGTAGAGGTCGAGCATCTCGCTGTCCCATGCCCGGAAGAGCGGCTTTGACCTCAGATAGGCGAGGGCCTCCTCCCTGCTCTCCCAGGTAGATCTGCGTCTGATGGACTTGGAGGCCAGGGGGTGCTCCTCCACCTTCAGGCGTATTTTGTAGAAGTCCTGCGGGAGAAAGATGGGCTCGATGAGGATGATCCCCCTGGCGTCGAGATCGAACGCGGCGTTCGCCAGGGTGAGGACCGTGGCCCCCATGGAATGCCCCACGAGGCCGGGCCGTTCAATGCCCAGCCGCGAGCAGAAGGCGGCGAGGTCTTCGGCGATGCGCATCCAGCTCAATCCCCCCTCTTCGGGCTCCACCTCCCGGTGGTCGCAGAAGTACGGCGCAATGACCCGGTAGGACGGTGCGAGCTCGCGGGCGATGGGATGCCACAGCCAGGGAAGGAATCCGGTGGCGTGCATGAGGATGAGAGTGGGGCCGTCGCCTTCGTAGAGAAGGTAGGAGAGGTCGACGTCCCCGATGTCCTGAGTCAGAATCTCTGGCATGGTGCTTGAGGACATACGGGCTCCTTTCAATGAAACTTGCTCACAAACGATGCACCCTTTACTCCATGCGGCGGGGCATCGAAAATCTCTTTTGTCTTCCTCCTCTCGCTGCGCCCTCTCTTTGACCCGCTCGAGCGGGTATCCAGGGAAGAGAGGAAGAAGAGAACCCCCTCTGAAAAGCAGCGGGAGTCTTCCGATCAAGAATCCGGTCGGGTGATACCCGGCTGAACGGGATTCCATGCCGTTTGCCCGCCTCATGCCCGCGTGTCGCCGCGGGACAAGGGCCGCAATCGATCGGTGTTCGGGCACCCTCGGGGCATGCCCCATCAGACCGGCCTCCGCAGGCGCCGTATTTTTATTATTTAAGGGATTTTATCGAATTTTCAATACTCTCCTGCCGGTAGTCGGCAAGAACGAACACGTAGCCGTTCGCAGAGGACGATGCCGGGGTCTTTCCCTCTCTGGCCGGGTGGAAAGACAGGACATAATCGCTTTTTCCCGTGAGCGTGATCGTGGTCTCGGGCTCTCCCGCCTGCTCCTTCGACATTTCTTCCAGATAGGTCTCGCAGTGGAGCGCGCTCAGGGTCGAGAGCAGCGCGTCGACCTCCGGCGTGCTCACCTCCTTGCCTTTCTGGTTTTTCCACACGATCCGCCGGGGAGATGCGCCGTCCTCCTCCGAACCGTTCTGCGGCTCCGGTTCGATCTCGCTTTGAGCGAGCACGGTCTCGCCGCTCTGTGAGCTGATGGCGATCTTCGTGATCTCGTCTTTGGGGAAAGACAGAACCTGCATGTTTCTCAGCTCGGCGGCCGAATACGCGAAGTCTCTGCGGAAGCCGCCCTTGGCATGGAACACGCGCGTGTCGTCCGGCAGCGTGACAAACGTGTGCTGATGGGTCGGGGCCGTCTTGCCCAGGAAAAACTCCCGGCTCAGAGACTCGCCCGCAAAGGCCCTGACCGCGATCCTGCCCGCCTCCCCGAGATCGTATCGCTCGAAGCTGCCCGAATCGGATACGAGATCGGTGAGCGTGAGGCCGGTGACGACCTCGAGCATTCTCCTCACCTTGGCCTGGTCCGCCGGGTAGCCCTTGGGTTCGATCTGCCAGACGCCGTCTTTTTTGCTCAACGACACGCTGGCGTCCTTGGAGACGATCTCGAGGGCCGTGATGGAAGCGGCGTCGATCGCCTGCGGCTGCGGGATCTCATAGTGGACGCGGTCGGTGCGCTGGAGGTAGAGATAGGCGCCCAGCGCCGCTATCAGGATGAAAAGAACGATGTACTCTTTCTTTCCCTTCATGCTTCACCTCTTCTGCTGAACATCTGCTCGATGCGGCTTCTCCTGATGTGCCTGCGCAGGAGCATCAGGAGGCCCGCGCCCACCACGATCACGGGCAGGCCCGCGATATTGAACGACTTGATGAACATCTTGGTCTGCACCTGCGGGTCGTTCAGGGGGTTGAAGCTCAGAACCTTGCTCCTCATGAAGGCCATGTCCTCCCGGTCGTTCAGCACGTCGAGGACGTTCATCACGAACGCGGAGTTCGGGCTCTGGCCCTCGGCGTCCAGGACATTGTTCCGGAGCATGTGGGATGTTCCGATGACGAAGATCCGGCCGGGTCTGACCGATGAGGCAAGTTTTCCGGTTCCCTCGATGCCGGAGATGCTGGCCGCCGGCTTGCCGCCGTTCTCTTCCGGCTGCTCGTCCGTCCCCGCGGGCTTCTCGGGAATCGGCCTGTCCGCGAAATAGCTGGGGAACGAGCCTTCGAGAACGTAGGCGAGCGGATAGCTTTTGAGCTCGTCCTCTGATGAGGGAGGGGCGATGAACATGGGGTTCAGGTTGATGTTCTCCCGCATCTCCCACGACCGGCTCGAAGAGGAGAACAGACGCTCGGCCCGGATATTGTTTTCGGCCAGGCGCTTCTCGTCGATCTCAACGGGCGACATCGCGAGGCCGACCATGCTCTTGATGTTCGCCATGTACGGCAGCCTGGCGTTGATGTTTGCGCTCTGGATGATGGGCGCGTAATAGATCTTCTGCTCACCTCCGTACTGCTGCGGCTGGCGCTGGGTGAAGCAGTTGTAGTCCATGACCACGGACTTGCCGATGCGGACGCCGTAGTGCTCCAGGAGCTTTTCCAGCCCGGTCTCGTTGGGCAGGAATCGGGACGTCTGGACATAGGGGTTGCCCTGCTCGGGCCCGATCTCACGGAACGAATCCAGGAACAGCGCCAGGTTGGTGCCCTTCATGAGGGCCTGGTCGATCCGGTAGAGGTCATAGTCGCTGAAGCTCTCGGTGGGTCCCGCGATCACGAGCGTCTTGAGGCCGTCTGGGATGCCCTCCTGTTCGAGAAACACCTGTTTGAGCGAGTAGCTCTTCGACAGGAGCTGCACGAAGCTGGTGGCCGGCTCGGTCTGGCTGCCCGGCACGCCGTAGATGTCCATGGTGCCGCGATCGGCGAGGTATCCGATGTTCTCGTGGATGCCGATGATGGTCTCGACGCTGCCCGTGATCATCTCCTCGAGCTCGTCGGGCGAGACAAGGCTGTACTGGGTGCCGAACAGGGGCACGCGGAACACCTGGAGCACCGGCAGCGACATGGTGCTCTCGCCGTGCTGCACGATCATGCCGATGACGCCGCCTCCCGCCTTGACGTCCGCCTGGGGAATATCGGGCCATTTGAGGTGTATGAGCCCGTACTCCAGGGCCAGCCGCTCAATCTCCTCGTCTGACGGCTCGACCGTGGAGAAGGAGAGCCTGCCGTACATCTTTCGGTTGAGCTCGGTCACGATCTCGTTGACGCCGTTTCCGAGTTCGGGCAGGTCCTTGAGCCCCATATAGGGCGCGACTCCTCGGATGGAGGGCGAGAGATAGAGCGTGATCTTCACGGGTTCTTCCAGCTTCAGCAGGGCGCTGATCTTGTTGTTGACCTTCCTCATGGCCGAGGTGAGCTTGTATTCGAGGCCGTCGGCCGATGTGATGGTGGGCACCCGCTCCACCGTGTCACCGTGGACGATGGCCAGGCCCATGAAGGCTTTCTTGATCTTCACCTCGTCGTGCTCGATGGCCTGGATCTGGACCGGCTGGATGCCGTAGTCATAGGCCAGCCTCTGGTTCTCCGCGCTTCTGGCCGATCCTCCTTCTTCGAGCGGCGTTACGTCGTAGAAGCGGTAGTTGAAATACCTGTTGCCGCTGAGGGCGTACTCCTCCAGCAGGTCGCGCAGATAGCGCTCGACCGTGTTGTAGGGCGCGGGGAGGTTCTTGGTGAAGAACACGTTAACGGTGAGCGGCTCTTTGAGAGTGGAGACAACCTCCCTGCTCGCCTTTGAAAGGGAGTAGACCCTGTTTTCGGTGAGGTCGACCCGAAAGAACAGGGTGAGGGCCGCGATGTTGAGCAGGACGATGAGAATGATATAGATGCCGAACTTTACATATCGGGGTGTGCTGTTGACAGCCATGGCAGCCTCCTTATCTCTTCTCCTGCATGACCAGGTGCGCGCCGTAGAGAAACACGAAGATCACGCTGAAGAAGTAGAGCACGTCGCGTGTGTCGAGAATGCCCTTGGAGATGTTCTCGAAGTGGTAGCCCGCCGCGATCTGGGTGAAAACCCCGACGATGGCGGCTGGGAAGAAGATCGCGATCTTGTCGAAGAGCGTGAGCGAAAAGCAGATGACCATGCCCGTGATAAAGGCCACGATCTGGTTTCTCGTGAGCGACGATGCGAAGACCCCTACGGCGCTGTATGCCGCTCCCAGCAGGACCGCGCCGAGATATCCGCCAGCAACCGGCCCCCAGTCGAGGTCGCCGATGAAGGAGATGCTCACGGCATATGAGAGAGTGGGCACGAGCATCAGCGACGCGAATGCCGCCCCTGCCAGGAACTTGCCCACGACCACGTCGGAGAGCTTCACCGGCAGGGTAAGCAGCATCTCGTAACTGCCGGAGTGCAGCTCCTCGGCGAACAGCCGCATGGTGACCGCCGGGATCACGAATGAGAACACGACCGGCAGCAGGGTGAAGAACGTGCGCAGGTTCGCCTGGTTGTAGATGAAGAAGGTGGAGAAGAAGAACCACCCTGTGATGAGCAGGAAGATGCAGATCACGATGTACGCAATGGGCGAGACGAAGTAGTCTCTAAGCTCTTTGGCGAAGATCTTGAACGTCCGGGTCATGCTACACCTCCCTGGTGAGGTCGCGGAAGATTTTCTCGAGCGATTTGCCTTCCTGGGTGAGCTCCACCATGATCCAGTCGGTCGCCTTGACGCAGGCATAGATTTTTTCGCGGAGCCTGTCCGGGCCGCCGGCGAAAATCCTCAGCCTGAGCTCATCCACATTCGCTCCCTCGACCCGCTCGACCCGTGAAACGCCGTCGATCGCGCCGATCGCCCTGCTCGCCTCCTCGAAGTCTGCGCCGAGCAGGGAGAGGTGGATGGTATGCTCCCCGCCCGAGCCCTGTTTGAGCGACTCTGTGCTGCCGTCGGCCGCGATTCTGCCCTTGTCGATGATCACGATGCGGTCGCAGGCGGCCTCGGCTTCGCTCAGGATGTGGGTGGAGAGGATGACGGTCTTTTCTCTGCCGATCCGTCTGATGATGTCCCTGATCTCCACGATCTGGTTCGGATCGAGCCCTGAGGTGGGCTCGTCGAGGATGAGGATCTGCGGGTCTTCCATCATGGCGTGAGCCAGGCCCACCCGCTGCTTCAGCCCCTTGGAGAGCTCGCCCACGGTCTTGTGCATGATGCCGGAGAGCCCGCAGAGATCGGCCAGCTCGTGGATGCGCTCGGCCTTTCTCCTGCTCTGCATGCCGCGGATCCCGGCCACGTAGTCCAGGTAGTCGTAGACCAGCATGTTGTGGTACAGCGGCGCCGACTCTGGCAGGTAGCCGATGAGCTTTTTCACGGCCAGCGCATCGTCGTCGATGGAAAGGTCGTTGATCCGGATGGTTCCGGAGGTGGGCGCGAGGTAGCCCGTGAGCATCCTCAGGGTAGTCGTCTTGCCTGCGCCGTTGGGGCCCAGGAGCCCCGTGATCTCCCCCCGCGAGACATCGAGGTCGATCTGATCCACGGCGCAGAAGCTCCCGTAAAACTTGGTCAGTTTCTCCACATGGATCATTCCATTCCTCCTTGACAGGTTCCCCCTCAGTGTACACCACGCGCGCAGCGTGTGCAGTAATATTCCGTCCGCCCCGACGGCAAGGCCGGTAAATCCGGCAGGTATTGATAAAAAAGATTTTCCCCGGTTTGTCAAGACCTGGAGAGCCGCTTTCCCGCGGAATGAAAATCATGGGAGAAATGCATCACGGAAGCACGCCGTCAGGCGCCACGGCCCTCGCAGGGGCCGGGGAGCAATGGCTTGCCGGCGGTTCC
>Ga0116159_1000131_pt1 | contig 85260 bp, 85 predicted proteins | sample AD_JPNAS1_MetaG_FD_89878 | JGI IMG/M metagenome (GOLD analysis project Ga0116159, IMG submission 89878) | Active sludge microbial communities of municipal wastewater-treating anaerobic digesters from Japan - AD_JPNAS1_MetaG | ecosystem: Engineered > Bioreactor > Anaerobic > Digestate | place...
GAGCTGCTCTCTCGCCCCTCTCGCCCTGGCGGCCGCCTCTTTGTGGGCGCTCTGGGCAACCGAATACCGGGTGCGATGTTCATCCAGTTCCCGAAGGCTGATCACTCCCTGCTCGTGGAGCTTTGAAAAACGTTCGAAGTCGGCGCGGGCGAGTTCGAGCTGGGCCTCCGCCGTCTGCAAGCCCGCCAAGGCCCGGTTGACCTCAGCCCTGGCGGCCTCTATCTCCTGTGACCTGCTCCCGCTCTGGAGCTCCTGGAGAATTGATCTGGAATAGTTCACCGCTGCACGGGCCTGCTCTACCGAGAGAATCTCGTCGTCGTTGTCGAGCTGCGCTACGAGCTGCCCTTTCGTCACCGCGTCCCCTTCGCTCACAAGCCGTTTCTCGAGCCTGCCAGGGATCTTGAAACTCAATTGAACATCGGTTGCCTCGATGTTGCCGGAAACCCGAAGGATATCCCGCCGGTCATCACCGGACAAGACCAGAAAAAGTATGCCTGCTGTCAGTGCTGCAACGATCAGCAAAAGCACCGCTATTCGTTTTTTCATATTCACTCCCGTTCATAGTGCTTATACAGCGATGTCCGGCGATATACTTCCATGAGCGCCCTCATGCCAGCGAACCTCTTGCCTGATCATCAGAACGGCCTGTCTGTGTGGGAAGAAGCCCGTGCATGACGAGGTCGGTAACCGCCTGCTTTCTTTTGATGATCATGTCGGGAGACAAGGGATCGTCTCCGAGCAGGAGTGTGAAGAGCGGAGAAGCCACGATATAGAAGATATTCATGCCTATCACGGAAAATATCGTATGCTCCGGTGAAACCGGGCGGATTATCCCGTCGGAGACGGCCTGCATGATCTTGTCGCGAAGAGCCATAAAGGTCGGGACAATAAAATGTTTTGCAATTGTCTGAACATGTTTGCCCGAGAGCAACTCCCAGGCCATGAGCCGGACGAACGACCTGTTGCGGACAAGGTACCCGATGTAGAAGTCGAGAAACGCCTCGATATTCCCGGGGGTGTCGCGCGAACTCGCGAAGTACTTTGGAATCGAATCCCTGATTCCCTCGACGAACCTCCCGATGACCGCCATCAGCAGATCATCCTTGTTTTTGAAATAATAATAGAGCATGGCCTTGTTCACCCCTGCGGCATCCGCGATCTCCTGCACCTTCGTGCCGTTGAATCCCTTGTCTGCAAAGAGCTCGGCCGCGGCATTCAGGATCTTTGTCTTTGTCATTCGTTCATCCTCATCGAGATATTAACTAACCGGTTGGTTAATTATTGTCATAATTCGTGCATATGTCAAGATGAAGATCAATACACGTTCTTTCAGCTCAGGTCTCTCCTCGCCGGTTCCGCATGATTTCTCAAAAGATCTCCAGGTTCAGGGTGGATTGGAGAGTCTTCGTTCTGCAGCAGTTGAAATGGATACAAAATCAGAGTACACGTCTACCTAACAAAGCCATCTCTCCATGGGAGGACAGAGGAAATGAAATCCAGATATCTGTTGGCCGCGTATTTCATTTCATTCATGACAGGCATGTTTTTCCTGGCCGGTTGCGCCACCGCGCCGGTGACCGGCAGATCGCAGCTCCTGATCGTTCCCGAGCAGCAGGAGATCGCGCTGGGACTGGAGGCTTACCAGCAGGTTCTCGCACAGGAACCCGTGTCGAAGGATCCGCAGATCAACGCCATGGTAAAGCGGATCGGTTCCAGGATAGCGGCGGTTTCAGACAAACCTGATTATAACTGGGAGTTCGCTGTCATCGATAACGACGAGACCGCCAACGCCTTTGCCCTTCCCGGCGGCAAGGTCGCTGTCTATACCGGCCTTTTGCCTTACACGAAGAACGAGGCCGGCCTGGCCTTTGTCATCGCTCATGAAATAGGTCACGCCATCGCCCGGCACGGAGGGGAAAGGATGAGCCAACAGCTGCTCCTGCAACTCGGACAGCAGGGTCTGAACATCGCTGTAGCCAACAGGAGCCCGGAAGCCATCCAGGCAATCAACATGGGGTACGGTGCGGTCAGCACAGTCGGAGTCGTTCTGCCCTTCAGCAGGCGTCAGGAGTACGAGGCGGACAGGATCGGTCTGGTGCTCATGGCGCAGGCCGGATATGATCCGAGGGAGTCTCTCAATTTTTTCAAGCAAATGATGTCTGGCGCGAACAAGCCTTCGCCGCCCGAGTTTCTCTCCACACACCCTGCTGACGAGTCCCGGATCAGATCTATTGAAGAAATGATACCGGAAGCCATGAGATATTACCGGAAATAACACCCTCGTCATCGACGCAGCGGACAGAAAGACGGCACGAGCGAGCGGCTCTGTTCAATGAGCCGGCCAGTGTCTGTAAGGCATAATCCGCACAACTCCGCCGTGCGAGTCGCCTTGATCTCTCCTTTGACACAGGGACAGGGATGAGCTATAGGTACAGTTTATAGTTTTACTTCATGCTTAACAGGAGCTTGTGATGGAGCTGAAAATCGGTGAGATCGCGAAAAAAAGCGGCGTTCCGCCGTCTACCATACGCTATTACGTACGTCAGGGGCTGCTTCCTGAGCCGACCAAGGTCAATAAGAGCATGGCATATTACGATGAGTCGTGCATCGAGCGTATCCAGGCCGTCCGCCATCTGCAGGAAACGAAGTATTTTCCTCTTTCAGTTATCCGGAATATTCTCAGAAGAATGGATGAGGGACTGAGCCTCGATGAGGCGCAGGCCATCGAAAACGCCGTTTTCGGCGTTGCCGCCGACGCGGGAAACGCCTTGGTGGACAAGACGGAATTTCTCCGGCAGACAGGCTTGTCGGAAGAACAGCTCCAGCTGGCGCAGAAAATCAGTCTTCTGATGCCGTATATGCAGGAAAAAGGGAAAGTGCTCTACGACCAGGATGATGTCCGTTTCGGCCGGGATGTCCTCAAGAGGGTCATGGATTTCGGCCAGGATATCACAGAGCTGGACTTCTATGTGAAACTGGGCAACGAGATCATCGATAGAGAGGTAAACCTCAGGAGGAACGCCGTCCGCGGCAAATCAACACAAGAAAATATCCGTATCACAAGCGACATATCGCGCATCGCGGAATTCCTGAGGAGCTATATATTGAAGCGGCTGTTTCAGAGAAGGGTCCAGACTGCGATCCAGAAAAGCCTCAAGAAATGAATCAGCACCTCCAGTGCAATTCGTCCCATTCCGCTGGAGGGTAGTTCCCTTCCCTCTCAAGGGAAAGTATTTACCACTTTCCCTGTAAGCAGGAGAAAGCACGCCGCTAAGCGGTTGATATAGTGTAGGTTCGCTCATTGCATAGTTTTTGCTAGGTGTGTGAACGAACACATGTTTTCATCAGTATCCGGCTGATCGTTCATCCGAGTGTGCATACAGTTTTGCGAGGGGGTTGTTTACGGGTTATATTGACGTTTTTGTATTGAAATTCACGGTATGTTTTTACTGTTTTCTCTATCCTTCTCCAGATAGGGCATATGGAGAAGGATGTTTTTTCAGTGGATAGGTTAAAAACGGCAGGAGGGGAAATGGGGGCTCAGGGATTTTCACGAATAGTGTTGTATTCTGCGCTGGCTGTCTCCCTGGCGGGCTGCGGCGGTGGCGGAGGAACAGTAGCAACACCCGAAAACGTCCAGACCGGAAGGCTCCTTGATGGACCCGTTTGCGGGGTTCAGTACGCCACGCCCAGCTGGAGTGGCGTCACGGAGTTCGACGGAACCTTCAATTACCAGGAAGGCGAGCCGGTCACCTTTTTCATAGGGGATGTCGTGCTCGGAACCGCCCGGGCGAACAGGTTCGTGACCCCCATCGACATGGTCCCGGGCGCAACAAATACGGCCGACACAACCGTAATAAACATATGCCGGTTTCTCCAGTCACTTGATAATGACGGGGATCTCGGAAACGGCATAGTACTACCTCAAGGGCTCGAAAAAGAGCTGAGAGGCTTTTCAATAAATTTCTCCGATCCCGCCTTCGATCAGAACTCCGAAGTTCTGAATATGTTTGATAAACTGAACAGCATACCTATATGTGATAGAAAGTTGTTCTTAGTCACGGACGAATATGCTAAAATTCATTTCGAGGATACCCTGATAGAAATCGAAGGAATACGCGCCGAAGAAGAGGGGCGCGAACTCACCGCCGCCATCGTGAAGCCGGTGGGGAATGCGATTCTCATCCAGGGCCAGTCCATCCCCTTTGAGGGCTGGAAGATCCGCGGAACAGCCCCTTATGCGTACGCCTGGGATATCGGAGATAAAACAGGCTTCTCATCGGAAGAAGATCCGGGGCTCGTTTCCTTCTACACGACCGGGAATTTTCCCGTCGTCTTCACGGTAACGGACGCGGATGCCGTGACGGCGAGCGACCACAGGCTCGTCACTGTCGTAACCGGTGCTGAATACCCCGTCCCCGGCAAAGACGAACCCGTGAGGGTTCACTTCTGCGATACTGACCCCAACATCACCGTGTCACCGGATGCCGAGGTCCGGCTGAAAGCCGAGATCACCATGGGAAACCCTCCCTTCTACTACTTCTGGCACTACCCTGATACGGCGATATGCTCCTTTTCCGAGGACCCGCTGGATGCATCGTTCCGCTTTCCATCGGCGGGCAGGTACACCGTATCGATCATGGTGATCGATTCGTGGAACCAGGACGACTGGACAAGCACGGTGCAGATCATCGTGAAATGAGCGACGACGGCCCCTGATGCATCTTCTTCCGGGATCGCACTTCCCGAGACTGTCCCGGCCCTTTCGCCGGACGTGACGTCCCCCCGGTGAATACCGGGATCTTCCCGCGAGACATTGTTGTTACAAAGCGGTGGTATGCTTTTCACGATAAAACATTCCTTGACAATAAGCACCCAAACTTGTAGTTTTACTTTAATCTTTACGCTATTCGTAGGATTTCCGGGAATGAATTGTGAAGGAAAACATTAATCCGAAAAGGAGTCAGGTATGAGAACACGGATCACCGAAATGCTGGGCATCGAGCACCCCATCGTGCTTTCCGGAATGAGCTGGATCAGCGTGCCTCAGATGGTGGCTGCAGTCTCCAATGCCGGAGGCCTCGGCATCTTGGCCACGGGGCCCCTCGATGCGGACCAGACGAGAAAGGCCATCAGGGAGATCAAAAAACTCACGAACAAGCCCTTCGGGACAAATGCGACCCTTCTCTTCCCGGGCGCTTCCGAGAACGCGCAGGTGGCTCTCGAAGAAAAGGTGCCGGTTATCAATTTCTCCCTCGGCAAAGGCGACTGGATCGTCAAGGCCGCCCATGAGTACGGCGGAAAGGTGATCGCCACCGTGGTAAATCACAAGCATGCAAAAAGGGCGCAGGATTACGGCTGTGACGGGCTGCTGGTGACCGGCCACGAAGCTGCCGCGCACGGAGGTGATGCAACCACGTTCTGCCTGATTCCCAGTATTGCCAATGTCGTAGATATCCCGATCATCGCCGCCGGAGGCATCGCAGACGGCAGGGGGTTGGCGGCCGCTCTGGCTCTCGGAGCGGACGGCGCCGCCATGGGGACCCGTCTGATGACCACCCAGGAGAGCCCTCTCCACCAGAACTACAAGAACCTGTCGATCGAAAAGGGCATCGACGATACCGTCTATTCCACCCGCTTCGATGGTCTGGGATGCCGGGTTCTGGATACCAAGGCCGCACGGAAGGCAATCAGGGAAAGCCTGAATCTCAAAAAGATGATCGAGGCGCTCCCGAACTCCATGGATATCGCCCGTCAGCTTCACCTTCCCTACTTCAAGCTCTTTATCGGCGTCCTTGCGTCAGGGTGGAAGAATGCCATGCAGCTCGCGTACATGGCCAACGCCTTCAAGGCCATCCGGATAGCGACTGAAGACGGCGATATGACCAAGGGCGTGCTCCCGGTCGGCCAGGTGACCGGACTGATCACGGATATTCCCACTGTCGCAGAGGTCATCGAACGGACAGTACGCGAAGCCGAGGAAGTCGCCAGAGGACTGGCCAAGAAGGCTTCTGGAGAAAAGTCCGTTGCCGCCGGGACGGCGAAAGATCCAGGCAAGTCGGCGCCCAAACAGAAGCCCAGGAAGAAAGCGGCTGCAGCGCCTAAAGAAGCAGAGAAATAAGCATAGAACCCTCCGGTATGAAAAAGGCGGCTCTGTGAAAACACAGAGCCGCCTTCTCGTATGTATGATGAACGGAAACTGATTCAGCCGGCTATTTTACCAGTGCCATTGCCTTAGCCAGGTGTGATATCGCATCGTCGTGCATTTTTGAAAGCAGATCCCGGCAGCTCACGATATCGCGAATATGTCCGATTGACTGCCCCACCATCAAAGGCGCGTCCTCCACGAGCCCCTGTTCCCACGCATCCTTTATCCTCTGGCCCGAGATGAGTGGAATCAGCTGCTCGAGGCCGCCGCCCTTGTTTTCGATTTCAAGCACCTCGCCTATGACCTTGTTCTTCAGCGCCCTTCCCTGCAGCCCCAGGCTCTTGCAGAACATGGTGGTCTCGAACTCCTGCCTGTCGATGAGCTCTTTCTTGATATTCTCATGGACATCGCACTCCCTGGTAGCGATAAATCTGCTCGCCATCATGACTCCCTGAGCGCCCAGAGTCAGGGCCGCAGCGAGAGACCTTCCATCGGAGATCCCTCCCACCGTGACAACCGGTATATTCACAGAATCGACAATCCGGGGCGTCAGGACCATAGTGGTCACATCATCATCGAGAGGATGACCGCCCTCCTCGAACCCTGCGGCATATACGCCGTCGTACCCGACTTTCTCCGCATGCACGGCATGACGCACCGACCCCACCTTATGGAACAGTCTCACGCCGGCCTGTTTCAGCCTGTCGATCCCTTCCTGTCCGATCACCTTGTCGAGAGGGGAGCCGGAAACCTCGATCCCGGCCACTCGCTCCTCTGCGCACACGCGCACATACATTTTGTGATGCTCTGCAGTGATCCGGATCGAGGGGAGCAGCGTAAGCCCGATCATGAACGGCTTGTCGGTGATCTTTCTCACCTCGCGGATGGCCGCCCGGAAGTCTTCCTCGGTTTCGTAATTTCCGGCCGTGATGTTACCCATGCCTCCCGCCTCGGATATGGCGGCACAGAGCTTCGGCTTGCACAGCCACATCATGGCCCCGCAGATAACCGGGTATTCGATGCCAAACATCTCGGTGATAGCAGTCTTTATCATGAGCTCCTCCTTGGAAAAATCTGATTATGTTCAAAGTTTGAAGTTGTACTTCATGCTTTATGATTGAGGTACATGGTTCACGGGAAACTGTCAAGCACTATCTCTTCGACATCCCGGCGCACGAGAGGGAAAACGGTTCAGACCTTCGGCGTCAACCGCGGTATCTTTGCTGTGGAAAGCGGATGCATCATGCTCCGCCTTGTTCTTTTCATATGCCTGTGATAGGAGATACCAGTTATCCCGGACCAGGAGGTATATGGTGAAATACCGCTTTCATACATACGATTATATTATCTATCTGCTCAGCTATGTGTTTTTCGCGCTCTTCATAGCGGACTCTCAGAGTGCACTCCCCTTTGCCGAGCCCGTGGATATTCCTTCGTGGCTCTATCTCATCATCGCGGCGGCACTGAATGCCTGGGTCCTCCCGATCCCCGGCATCCATCCCAGAAGGCTTCCGGAAGGCGAAGCACCCCTCCCCATCGAAAAGCCGTCGGCCCGTGCCGAAGAAGAAGCGATCTCACGGCCTGAGAAGAAACCCGCTCCCACACCCAGAGAGAAGCTGGAGAAAGGGCTCTCCAAGACGCACAAAGGCTTCGTGGAGAGGATCTCGTCCGTGTTCCGGCGCTCCAGGACCATCGACGAGAGTATCCTCACCGAGCTCGAGGAGACACTCGTGGGCACGGACATCGGAGTGAGAACCGCCTACGCCATCTTCGAGCATGTGCAGAAAGAGGTCGGAAAAATCCAGAGCGCCGAAGAGGCCATGAACTCCATCAGGGCCGAGGTCGACGCCATTCTGAAAAAGCGGGAAGCGGCCCTTGACATCACTGCAGAGACCAGGCCCTTTGTTATCATGGTAACCGGCGTGAACGGCTCCGGCAAGACCACCACCATTGCCAAGATAGCTCACCGGCTCAAGAATGAGGGCAAGTCGGTCATTATTGCATCCGGAGACACCTTCCGTGCGGCGGCCATCGAACAGCTCGAGCACTGGGCTCAGAAGGTCGGCGCCGATTTCATCAAGTCCCATGAAGGTGCAGACCCTTCCGCTGTTGCCTTCGACGGGCTCACAGCGGCCATTTCCCGGAACCATGACGTGCTGATCATCGACACGGCGGGCAGGCTCCACACCAAGGAGAACCTCATGGAGGAACTCAAGAAGACCAAACGGGTTCTCGACAAGAAGCTTCCCGGCGCTCCACATGAAATTCTTCTTGTGCTTGACGCAACGATCGGGCAGAATGCCATAGAACAGACCAGGCAGTTTCATAACGCCCTTGGCATAACCGGCATCACCATGACCAAGCTGGACGGGTCTTCCAAGGGAGGAGTGATTGTCGGCATCGCCAATGAATTCGATATTCCCATCCGATATATCGGCATCGGGGAGGATATGGATGATCTCCAGCCGTTCAATGCACAAAACTTCGTAAATGCTCTTTTTCTTGACAATTAATTGATTTTTCCTCATAGTGTTCGAATGCTGAAGATCGATCAGGGGAGGCTCAAATCTATTTTCGAGACCATGAGGTCCAAGACCATCATGGTCATTGGCGATCTCATGCTCGACCACTACATCTGGGGCAAAGTTGAGAGGATCTCTCCCGAGGCCCCGGTGCCCGTAGTGGAGGTTCACGAAGAGAAATTCAAGCTCGGCGGCGCGGGAAACGTGGCAAATAATCTCCTGAGCCTTGGCGCATCGGTGATCATAAGCGGGGTAAAGGGAAAGGATTCTCAAGGAGACGTCCTCATCGAGATCCTGAAAAACTCCGGCATACCGACAGGGAAGATCCTGACGGACCCGATCAAGGGCACCATCGTCAAGACCCGCATCATTGCGCACACCCAACAGATTGTCAGGCTTGACCGGGAAGACCGGTCGGTCATCTCGGAAGACCTGAGGAAAGATCTGGTCCGGGAGGTTCAGGGCTGCATACCCCGAATCGATGCAATCATCATCTCGGACTATGCAAAAGGAGTTGTAAGCAGAGAGCTGATCAGAGAAGTCGTGGAGCTTACGAAGAACAACGGAGTGATTGTCTGTGTCGATCCCAAGGAGAGGAACTTCCCCTTTTATAAGAACATCGACGTCATCACTCCCAATATAAAAGAGCTGAGCTTCGGCGCGGGCATCAAGATCGAGACATATCACGATATCATCGAGGCGGCCGGAAGGATCAAGTCGTCGCTGGCGTGCGACATTGTGCTGGTGACGCGCGGCGAGCACGGAATGAGCCTTTTCGAGAAGGACAACGAAGCGGTTGACATCCCCACCACCGCACGGGCCGTATTCGACGTGACCGGGGCCGGAGATACGGTCATCGCGTGTTTCACTCTCGCACTCGTCTCCGGAGCCAGTCCCAGGGAGGCCGCAATCATAGCCAACACAGCCGCCGGGCTCGTGGTGGCGGAGGTCGGCGCGGCAAGCGTCCCATGGGAAAAGCTCTACCGGACATGCAGGGAGGAAGTCAGTGGGAACACCGGCCATACCCAGTGATGTCATGCTGTTCTGCAGCGTCCTCTTCCATGACGACGCGCCTGCCGGTCGGGCGATCGGTGCATTGAAGGATGCATACGGCGCAACCGTCTACGAGTCCGATCCCATGCCTTTCACGTACACCTCGTATTATGAAGACGAGCTGGGCTCCCCTGTAAACCGGATACTTGTCGCATTTCAGACGCCGGTTCCGAGGGATTGTCTTCCCGACGTCAAGCTCAGAACGAACACTGTCGAAAAAACGTTTTCCGACAGGGCCCGCAGAGCAGTCAACCTGGATCCCGGGATCTTGAGCCTGGAAAACATCTGCCTCGCCACCACCAAGCCCTATAGCCACCGCATCTATCTGAAATGCGGCATATGGGCAGAGGTGACGCTCATGTACAGAAAAGATTCCTATCAGGCGCTGCCATGGACGTATCCGGACTATGCTTCGTCTGAGATGATCCGGATATTCAACTCGCTCAGAGAGCGGTACAAGGAGATGTCACGATGCCGCGGAGCATGACAGGGTTCGGTCAGTCCGACAGAAACGGCTATCACGTCGAGATCAAGGGGGTCAACCACCGGTACCGCGATATCCGGATACGGCTGCCCAAGGACCTGTCGTCTTTCGAGATACCGGTCCGCGATCTCGTTCATGAGCACGTGCACAGGGGCAAGGTCGAAGTGAACGTCACCCGAGGCGTTGCAGCCGAGGTTCAGGAGAGGCTCCCCATAAACCGGGAGCTGGCACGGCTGTACTTCGACGACCTCGCCGGGCTGGCACGCGATTTCGGCGGAGAGGTAACGTTTCGGGACATACTCGCTCTGCCCGGGATCATGACCGAGAACATCCGCAATCCGGAAGAGCAGTGGCCCCTCCTGCAGGAGGGGATCATATCCGCGCTGGAGGCCTTCACTACGACAAAGGACGAGGAAGGAAGCCGTCTCAAGGGCGACATCACGGCACGGCTCGAAGCCCTCGTCCGGATGCACGAGAGGATGAAGCAGAACGCGGGAGAAATGGTCGACATCTACCGTGAAAGGCTCTTGGCGCGGCTGCGTGAGCTGCTGGGCGATAATGCCGACAGGATGGACGAAGCCCGCATCGAGCAGGAGGTCGCCCTCATTGCAGACAGATCGGACATCACCGAGGAGCTCGTCAGGCTCCACAGCCACATTACGTCCTTTCAGGAGGTCATCGCCGCGCCGGAGCCGTCCGTCGGCAGAAGGCTGGACTTCATGCTCCAGGAAATCAACCGAGAGCTCAACACCATCGGATCCAAGAGCCAGATCGTCAACCTGAGCCATATTGTTATCGAGGCGAAGGCGGAAGTGGAAAAGATACGCGAACAGGTACAGAACATTGAATAACCGGACAGCTCAATGAAAGGAGTGTTTTATGGGCAAGCATGATACGAAACTGCTGAACATCGGGTTCAATAACGGAGTTGTCGCCTCCCGGATCATCGCCATCGTCAACCCGTCATCCTCTCCCATGAAACGTCTGAGGGAAGAGGCCAAGGAAAGAGGCCAGCTCATCGACGCTACCCAGGGAAGGAAAACGAGGTCCATCATCATTACCGACAGCTCCCATGTCATTCTCAGCGCGATTCAGGCGGAAACCATTTCCAACAGGCTTTCCGACGGCGGAGCCCCCAAGGAGAATTTCAAGGAGAAGGAGTGAGGATCTTCGTTTCCGGCCCCTCGGGAGTCGGCAAGTCAACCATTATTGCCGAGATACTCAAGCGCAATCCAGACTTTGTGCTCTCGGTCTCGTACACCACTCGCACCGCCCGGCCGCGTGAAGTGCACGGGAAGGACTATTTCTTTGTCTCTGCCCGAGAGTTCGAAGATATGATGAAGAAAAACGAGTTCCTCGAATGGGCCCGCGTGCACGACAATCTCTACGGCACGTCTCTCTCATGGGTCGAATCCCAGGAAAAATTGGGCAGGCACATCCTCCTCGACATCGATGTCCAAGGGGTGAAACAGGCTCAGGGGAAACGCGTTTCGGGCACTTATATATTTATTCTCCCCCCGAGCATCGATGAACTGGTCAAGCGCCTCGCCAAACGGGGTACCGAAGACGAGCGGTCTTTCCGCCTTCGACTGAATAACGCCAAGGACGAGCTGAAAGCATGGACCATGTACGACTATCTGGTGGTAAACGACGACATAGCCAGGGCGATCGATGATGTGCAGAGCATCATCGATGCACAGAGGTGCTCGCGTTTTGAGATGATAGGACGGATACCATGGCTGCAAGAGATCGAATAGTTTTTGCGCTGGATGTGGGCGACCTGGCTGAGGCACGAATGTGGGTGGACAGAATCGGCACCCGCGTCGGATGGTTCAAGGTGGGGCTCGAGCTCTTCAGTGCGGCAGGGCCGGAGGTGGTGCATCTGATCACCTCATCAGGTCTAAAATGTTTTCTCGACCTGAAATTCCACGACATCCCCAATACCGTCGCCGGTGCAGTGCGATCCGCTGTCAGGCTCAGGGCGCACATGATGACCGTGCACATCTCCGGCGGCCGCGAGATGATCAGGGCGGCGCTCACCGCAGGCCGCCAGGAGTCGGAGGCCCTGAAGATACCCAGGCCGAAAATCATCGGGGTGAGCGTGCTCACGTCCCTGAGCCAGGACGACCTCTCCGGCCTGGGAGTGGGAAGGCCGTTGAGAGAGCATGTGGGCGGTCTCGTTGAGCTCGCATGTGAGGAGGGTATCGACGGAATCGTATGCTCCCCGGCCGACCTCCCGTTCGTTCGTGAAAAGGTCCCGAGAACCGCCGTGATCATCACTCCCGGGATCAGACCCGCGTGGTCGGAAAAAGGCGATCAGAAACGGATCGCAACCCCCTCAAGCGCCATACAGGCCGGGGCGGATCTCATGGTCATCGGCAGGCCCATCAGCCGGGCTCAGGACCCTGCTTATGCAATCGAGAAAATTGTCGAGGAAATCGAGTCGTCCAGGCCCTGATCCACGAAACTCGGGGATATCTGTTGACCGTATTTTTCTTATCCCCTATTCTCCTTGCTTATGACCATCCGTGTATGCGCAGGATTATACCGATCCCGGCGACTCGAATGCCCGGTGAAAGGGGTGAGGCCCACAACCGACCGGGTGAAACAGGCGATATTTTCAACACTGCCCGTGGAGCTTACCGGCACATCCGTACTCGATCTGTTTGCAGGGTGCGGCACCCTGGGTATCGAGGCCTTGAGCAGAGGAGCACAGGCGGTTACCTTTGTCGACGCAGCCTCCCAGAGTATCAGAGCGATCGAGAAAAATATCCTCTCCCTGAACGCCGGAGATCACGTGAAAATCATCAGGTCGGATGTCCGCATTTTCGTTCAGAAATCAACCGGGGAATATGATGTTATCTTCATGGATCCTCCATATAACAAAGGACTTGCGTCAGAAACAGCGCCTCATGTATATAAGCTCCTTAAAACTGGAGGCGTCCTGGTAATCGAACATTCACCCCATGAGCACATTTCCGTCCAGCCGTGGAAAACCCGGACCTATGGAGATACCGTGATTACGTATTGTATAAAGGGGGCGTCATGACTCAGAAGATTGCAGTATGTCCGGGGTCGTTCGATCCCATCACCAACGGTCACCTGGATATCGTGTACCGGGGGTTGAGCGTGTTCGACAAAGTAGTCATTGCCGTTGGCCATAACCCTCTGAAGCAGGATCTCTTCACAACGGACGAAAAGCTTCAGATGATCAGGAAATCCATCGGCGACGATCCCCGGATCGATGTCGATGCCTTCGAAGGTCTGCTCGTGGACTATCTTCACAAGATCGGGGCATGCGCAATCCTGAGAGGATTGAGAGTGGTGTCCGACTTCGAGATGGAACTGCAGCTCGCGCTCATGAACAGGCGCCTGTGCAGCAAGGTCGAGACGTTCTTTTTGATGACCGACTATAATCATCTCTTCGTAAGCTCCACGATCGTCAAGACTACGGCCGCTGCCGGAGGATCGGTGCAAGGACTCGTTCCCGACCCGGCTCTCGAAAAAATGCGGGAAAAATTCCCCATGATGAAGATGTAACTTTCTCAAGCGAGGAGGAACAAGCATGAAGATTTCCAAGGTCGTTTCGAATATTCCCGCATCCCCTACCCTGTCGCTCACCGCAAAGGTGAAAAAGCTTAAGGCGGAAGGGAAAAACGTCATCGGCTTCGGCGCCGGCGAGCCTGACTTCGACACGCCCGATCCCATAAAGAGCGCCGCTATCGAGGCCCTGAGAAAAGGCCGTACCAAGTATACTCCTGTGGAAGGCATGTCCGAGCTCAAGGAAGCGATCTGCGCTTCCGTGCACTCGGATTACGGCCTGAAGGTGACACCGGAGAACGTCATCGTCTCATGCGGTGCGAAACACAGCCTCTACAACCTCTTCCTTACCCTGTTCGAAGCCGGAGATGAGGTGCTCTGCCCTTCGCCGTACTGGGTCTCATACCCCCCCATGATCGAGCTCACAGGAGCAAAGGCCGTTGCTATCGACACCCGCGGGAACCATATGACGCTTACAGCGGATATGGTCAGAGAGGCCATTACGCCGAGAACGCGGGGCATCGTGATCAACTCCCCCTCAAACCCCACGGGCATGGTTTTCGAGCGCCGGGAGCTGGAGGACATCGCCGCCTTGTGCGTCGAACACGACATCATCATCATCTCAGACGACATCTACCGGAAGATCATTTTCGACGGCACCGAGTTTTTTTCCATAGCCACCGTCTCTCCGGAAGTCGCACAGCGCACCTTTATCGTCGACGGTTCTTCCAAGACCTATGCCATGACAGGCTGGAGGATCGGATACTGCATCGGCGACAGGGATGTGATCAAGGCCATGGGAAGGCTCCAGAGCCAGAGCACATCGAACCCTACCAGCTTTGCACAGGAGGGAGCGATCGCCTCGCTCACCGGCGACCAGTCCGGTGTGGAGGAGCGGAAAAAAATATTCGAAAAGCGCAGAGACCTTATTGTATCGAAGCTCGAAGAAATTCCGGGATTCGAGATCATTCCTCCGAAAGGGTCCTTCTACACGTTCCCATCGATCACGGGATACATGGACCGGTTCAGCAGCGCATCCGACCTTGCGGAGTATCTCATCAATAAAGCGCTCGTAGCGGTCGTTCCCGGAGAAGCGTTCGGTGCAGAGGATCATATCCGGCTATCGTTCGCGACCTCGGAGAAGAATATCACAGAAGGAGTCGAGAGAATCAGGGATGCACTGGCCTCGTTACCATGAGACGAAAACTTGCCTCAAGAAAAAAAATCGGTATCCGATAAAACTTGTAGCATCTTTTCCTGGGAGGGCCGGTAATGAGCGTTAATTCAGCGGGCTACGAGGCATACAAGAAAACCCAGATCCAGACTGCGGATCAGGGAAGCCTGATCCTGATGTGTTATGAAGGCGCCATCAACTCTTTGAAAAAAGCCCGGAATGCTCATCTGGAGGGAGGCGAACAGTCTCGGGAGCATGCCCTCGGCAAAGCGCAGAACATCCTCTGGGAGCTCTCCAACAGCCTCAACCATGATGCAGGAGAAATCGCGAAGAATCTGGAAGCCCTCTACAACTATATGATAAGGCGCATTGTGGATGCCGGATACAACCACAATCTCGAGGCCATAGATGAGGTAATAACCTATCTCCAGGAATTGAAGGGATCATGGGAACAGATCATCAGGAAATCATCCTGAGGCAGCTCAAGCAGTGGCGCTCCCTGACCCTGCAGCAGGGGAAGTCCCTCTCCGAAGGCGACATTGATGGGCTCGAGAAGCTTGCAGGCGAATCTGCAAAGATACAGGAAGCTCTGGACGAAATCTTTTCAGCGCACAGGCCTGAAAAACTCGACCGCCGGTCCATTGAAATGCTCCGGGAGATCCGAGACCTCCAAGCCGGGCTGATCGTCGAACTCAGCAAAGGCTCTCGGGAGCTTTCAGACGCCCTGGCCGGCCTGAGGAAAAACAGGGTGTCGCTCCAGGGCTATCGGCAGGCGGGAACGCCGGAGCCCCGGTTCATGAACGAACGGACCTGATTCTCTCCAAACTCCCTGAGTTGACAGATCTTTCCGATTTGCATAGTGTGTTTCTTCATGCAGATAGTGCTCGCATCGGCCTCTCCGCGAAGGAAAGAACTCTTTTCGTGGCTCGGCGTCCCCTTCGATGTGATCGTGCCCGAGATCGATGAAACGTTCCGCAAAGGCGAGACGCCGGTGGAATACTGCGCCCGGATCAGCAGAGAAAAGGCCGTCTCCGTCGCATCGCGCCAGCCGAGCTCCCTTATCGTCTCCGCAGACACCATTGTGGTCTCTCGCGGGAGAATTCTCGGAAAACCCCGGGATGAAGATCAGGCCCGTGAGCATCTCAGGCTCTTGCAGGGCGCCACGCATGAGGTGTATACCGGATATGCGATCGTCCATGGGCACCTGAGCGTGTCCAACGTTATCCGCACTCAGGTGCGCTTCCGTGAAATGAACGATGAGGAGATTGCCTGGTACATCTCCACGAAAGAACCAATGGATAAAGCCGGCTCCTACGGCCTCCAGGGAATAGGATCGCTCTTCATCAGCGAGATCGCAGGATCGTATACGAATGTGATCGGGCTTCCACTGTCTGATCTCTATAACGATTTAAAGGGATTCGGCATAGCGTTACATCCCATTGAAGGAGGATAGACCGTGAGCAGGTACATCATGGCAATCGATCAGGGTACGACCGGAACGAGGATCATGATCGTCGACCGCGCAGGAGAGATCGTTTCCATGGCTTATTCGGAGTTTTCGCAGATATATCCTCGGGCGGGCTGGGTGGAACACAACCCGGAGGTGATCTGGGACACGACGGTAGCCATGATGCACCGGACTCTGGAGAAAATATCCGCATCACCCTCCGATATCGTGGGCATCGGCATTACCAACCAGAGGGAGACCACGGTGTTGTGGGAGCGCGACACCCTCAAACCCGTGCATAACGCCATCGTATGGCAGTGCAGGCGAAGCGCCCCCATCTGCGACGATCTGAAGGACGGAGGACACGGCCCTCTCTTCCAGGAGAAGACCGGGCTGATCATCGACGCCTACTTTTCCGGAACCAAGATAAAATGGCTCCTTGACAACGTACCCGGATTGATGTCCCGGGCGCGTGCAGGCGAGATCGCATTCGGCACCATCGATACCTGGCTCATCGCCAAGCTCACCAGGGGGAAAATCCACGCCACCGACTATACAAACGCATCGAGGACTCTTATCTTCAACATCCATGACAAACGCTGGGACAAGGACCTGCTCGAACTCCTCGACATCCCCCCCGCCATCCTGCCCGACGTCGTGAACTCGGCGGGAGTCGTGGGCGCCACCGACCCATCCATCCTCGGTCGGGAGATACCCATTGCCGGCATCGCGGGCGACCAGCAGGCGGCACTGTTCGGCCAGGGCTGCTTTCTTGAAGGCGAAGCGAAAAACACCTACGGCACCGGCTGCTTCCTGCTGCTGAACGCAGGATCCAGGAAAATCGAGCCGAAAAACGGTCTCATCCTCACTCTCGCCTGCGACGAGAACGGAAGGCCCTGCTATGCCCTGGAAGGCTCCATCTTCATTGCAGGCGCTGTGGTGCAGTGGCTCAGAGACGGTCTCGGGCTTATCCAGAGCGCTGTGGAGAGCGGGGAGATCGCTTCGAGCGTAAAAGACACGAACGGTGTGTATATGGTCCCCGCATTCGCCGGTCTCGGGGCGCCCCACTGGGATATGTATGCGCGGGGCGCGATTCTGGGCATCACCAGGGGAACCACCAGGGCCCATGTGGTGCGGGCGGCCCTGGAGGGAATCGCCTACCAGGTGAAGGATCTCATCAGCGCCTTCGAGGATACGACGGGCGTTTCCTTCGCCGAGCTGAAAGTCGACGGCGGGGCGAGCCTGAACGATTTTCTCATGCAGTTCCAGGCCGATATCGCCGGATGTCCGATCGACCGGTCGAAATATGTCGAATCCACGGGCATGGGCGCTGCGTTTCTCGCGGGTATCGCCACTGGATTCTGGAAGCCCGGGCAGGAAATCAAGAGCCTCCGGAAGTCGGACAGGCGGTTCACCCCAAGCATCAGCGATAAGAAAAGGGACGAGATCTACCGCGGGTGGCTGGACGCGGTCAGCCGCGTGCGATGCAGCAACCGGACCGGTGCATGAGACTTTTCGAGTTTATCGGGCGCACAGCCATCCGTCTGGCCGAGGAGATCGGGAGCCTGGCCATATTCTGTTACCAGTTTATTTTCTGGATCATCCACCGCCCGTTCTTCTTCCGTCAACTCTTCAAACAGATGGAGTTCATCGGCGTGAGGTCGGTTACCGTGGTTCTGCTCACCGGGATGTTTACGGGCATGGTGGGTGCGCTTCAGGCCCATTACGGGTTCAGTCTTTTCGGTGCTGAATCACTGGTAGGCTCCACCACCGCACTGGGGCTCCTGCGGGAGCTGGGTCCCGTGCTCGCGTCTCTCATGGTCACGGCACGGGCCGGCTCGGCAATGACCGCGGAGATCGGCACCATGAAGGTTACCGAGCAGATCGACGCATTGACGGTCATGGGAGTCAACCCCTTCCAGTATCTCGTCAATCCCCGCATCATCGCGGCGATTCTCATGATGCCGATGCTCACCCTCATCTTCGACGGCATCGGCATCATCGGCTCGTATCTGGTAGGAGTGGTATTTCTCAATATAGATTCCGGAGTCTTCATGGCCCGGATCCTGGATTATGTCGGGTACGACGATCTCTTTACCGGCCTCCTCAAGGCGGTCTGTTTCGGAGCCATCCTGTCGATCGTCGGATGCTACAAGGGCTTCACCACCTCAGGAGGCGCGGAAGGCGTCGGGAAATCCACTACCAACTCGGTGGTCATCTCCTCGGTAAGCATCCTGGTGGCCGACTACTTCCTCACTGCGATCATGTACTGATGCTAGGGAATGTTTCTCTCAGCCTCCGGCATGTGCGGCACTGAAAGACAATGTTCTTATTGAACCGCCTTTTTGGCCGGCCTTGCCGGCGCCGCCTCTTTTCTGGGAGCCGGGACGACCATGGTGATGGCGGCGACAGGGCACTCGGACTCGCAGAAGCCGCACCCGATGCACGCCTTTTCGTCTTTCAGGAAGGGGCTCCCATGGGGATCTTTCGGTCCCCGAGCATCGGACATCGCAAGACAGTGCGTCGGGCAGGCGTCAATGCATATGCTGCAGGACATACACGAATTGCTGTCGACGACAGGCCTTTTCCACTGGGAACGTTTGATCATGATACACAGATTCCCGAACTGATTCTTGACCGCAGAGCCCGGACATATCCTGCCGCATGCCCCGCATTCGATGCAGAGGTCTTCGTCTATCCTGTGGAGTTCCTTCTTCTGGCCGGAGATAGCCTGTGTGGGGCATACCCTTACGCAGGCCGCGCAGCCGGTGCAGTCATCGGTTATTGTATATGGCATGTCGTTTCTCCCTCGCTAAAAGTGGGCGCTGATTCCCAGCCGTGCCAGTGTCTCACCGGTGGGTCTTCCGGTCGAAGCATCCCAGCCGAACTCCTTCCAGTAGGCCTCCATCATTTGTTCAATAAGTACCGATCGTCCCTTATTGGCCCCCTCGGCTTGGGGAGGAAGGCCCAGAGCCCGGTCACTGAGCCTGTTTGCCCTGGGATCGATGCCGTGCTTGATGTTGAATGCCTGCTTGAGGGTCTGGATCCTCTCGCCGATTTCCATATAATCCTCAGGCTTCTTGTTCCATCCGGTGGCGGCATTGAGCCAGTCGAAGGTGGGCGTCCGTGTTACGCCGAGGAAGGTGCCGAACATGCACAGACCGGATCCGTTGACCACATTCATGTACTTGCTGCACGAAGCGGCGCTGAGGGCATGTTCCTTCGAGGCCTTGTACTTGCTGTTCTTGTGATAGATCTGGAACGGCCATTTCTTCGGTATGTCCTTGACTTTCTTCCAGAGCTGGAACATCTCGTAGTACAGCTGCGCGCCGATGGTATGCCTGCCCGGTGCGGGCTCTACGCTGTAATGAATGGCAAAGCCCGGGTCCTGCCTGCCGTCGTGCATGGCCGGCTCCTGTCCTCCCGCATGCACGGTGTACAGATCTGATCCGCGTCCTATCTTTTGAGCGGCAATGCGCGAGCCGTCCGCAAGGATGTCGCCGATGCCGTCCCGGTCGATCATCTTGTGGATGAGAGAGACCATGGCGCTCGTATTGCCCCAGCTCAAGTCAAGCCCGTCGGTGTCCTCACGGGTGAGAATTCCCTTCTCGAAGCATTCCATGGCCCAGGCCACCGTGGCCCCAGCGGATATAGTGTCCATGCCCGCCCTGTTGAGGATCTCGTTGAGGTAGAACAGGCTGTCCGTGTCTTCGTTCATGCACAGGCCGCCCAGGGCCAGCACGGATTCATACTCGGGCTTGTGGGTTTCCGCATACTTGCCGGTCATGGAGCATTTGCCCCCGCAGCCCAGCGGGCAGGAATAACAGTGGTACTTTACATACTCTGACTTTTTGATGAGGTCCGGATCAGCCGACTTTGACTTCTTCAGGGGCCAGTCGACATTGCTTCCCTTCCAGTTCATCAGAGGGGAGTCGCCCCATTCGGGAGACATCTGATTCAGACCGCCCGTCCCCCACTGTCTGAGAATCATTTTATAGATCAGGCCGTCCATGGCCATTGCTGTGGGGAGAATTCTCAGGAGCGTTCCCAAGAGAGCCGTGATAATACTCGGCCCCAGCGGGACCTGGAAGCGAACCCACTTGTTGCAGGTTCTGCTGAGCTTATGGACCGCTTTCTGATCGAACGGCCTGATCCTCTTTTTCCCGTTGAGGACCATGGCCTTGAGCTTTTTCGAGCCCATGACAGCCCCAAGGCCGGAGCGTGCGGCGATCCTGCCCTTATCGTTGGAGATGCCCGAGATGAGGGAGAGCTTTTCACCGGCGGGACCGATGACGGCGATCCGGGCACCCGGCCCGTATTTCTCCTGCAGGAGTTCCTCTGTCTCGACGGTGTCCTTCCCCCAGAGGTGTGAAGCGTCTTTCAGCTCTGCCTTGCGGCTGTCGACGTACAGATACACAGGTCTGTCGCTCGCGCCTTCAAAGAATATACCGTCGTATCCGCAGCGCTTGATCGCGGGAGAGAATGACCCTCCGCAGTTGGCATCGCCCCAGGTGCCGGTCAGAGGCGACTTGCCGGCTACCATCCATCTCCCGGCAAAGAGGCTTCCCGTCCCTGTCAGCAGGCCTGAGACAAAACCGAGGATGTTTTCAGGGCCCAGCGGGTCGGCTCCTTTCGGGATCCTGTCGTACAGGAGGTAAGCGGCAAGGCCCAGCCCCGAGAGGTACTTCTCGTATATTTCATCGGGAATGGCCTCTTCCCGGAATTCTCCATTGGAGAGATCGACCGTCAAGATCTTTCCCATGTAGCCTCTGCCCATACATCCTCCTTCTCTTCCCCAACAGGGGGGACACCAGATCGATCACATTCCTTCATGGACCACTGTAGCCGCAATCGGCTGCAGGAATCAATGGAAACCAGCCAGGCTCTCAAGAAGAGCCCGGCCGTGCAATATCCTCCTGTTTCTGCAGAAATCTAATCGTCCCTTGACTTCGGGGATCGACATGGTTAATATAACAGTGTTAAGTTAACAGCGTTATTATTCACAAAAGGTATTTATATGCCAAAGGTTGCGCGGAGTCAAGAAGACAGAGAGATCATCCGCGAAAAAATCCTGGACGAGGCACTGGGCCTGATTTCGGAAAGCGGATTCTCCTCTTTCAGCATGAGGAAGCTCGCGTCCCGTCTGGGTATGACCGCCACCACCATCTATAACTACTATTCGAGCAAGGACGAGCTGTACCTCATGATCCTTACCAAGGGTTTCGATATGCTCTACCGGCGGTTCGACGAGATCTACCGTGCCGGAGGCGATCCTTCCCGCAAGCTCCGGGAGATGGTCGAAACCTATATCGATTTCGGCATCACCAATGCGAACTACTACAATATCATGTTCACTTCCGACGCTCCCAAGTACAGCGACTATATCGGCACAGGCATCGAACCTGTGGCGCATTTCGAGAAGCAGACGGCGCTCAAGCTCGTGGATATCGCTTCCCGGGTGCTCAGTGATCTGGGAAAGGAGAATGTCGGGCCTTTCACCCCAGAAGAGATCCGGTACTTCGTCATCAGGCTCTGGAGCACCCTGCACGGCATCATCGCGCTGTACAACAGCAGGGTCCTGCAAGAGGTGGATGAAAACGCCGGACAGATCATCGAACAGGTGGCGCATGATCTGGTGGACCTGATCCTCTCCGGAAAAACCGAACCGTCTCCCGGATTTCGTATGCCAGTAAGAAAGAGCGGCACCCTGAGGTAAGACGGTGAAACCCAGTGCTCTTTTGGAGCCTGTGATACAAAGGAGGTGCGGTATGGCTCAGCGGGACATAGCGGATATCATCACCCACATGGCCTTGCGGACTATGGCATTACATTTCAATTATCTTCCAAAGTTCAGGAAATATCTGCGCACGGACGACGGGTGGATCAACTTCTCGCTTGGCATGCGGACAGAACAGGGTAACGTGCGGCAGTGCATCACGTTCAAGGACGGCAAGGTCCGTGTGCACGGCGATATACCCGTAAACGTCGATACCGAGATGGTGTTTTTCGATAACGGCACCCTGAAGGATATGGCCTCGCTTCCGCCCAGCGAGGTGCTCAACCTCATTCTCAAGAACAAGCTGATCGTCAGGGGGAACCTCGTGTACGCCCAGATCTTCAGCTTCTTCATCACCCTGTTCGTCAAGGGAAAGATCATCAACATGATGAAGCAACAGGCCCATGAGCGCTCGAAGGAATCCCGCGAACGGGCCGTTCAACCTGAAGCCGCTCCCGCGCCCAGGGTAAAAAAACAGCTTTCCGCGCCTGCGCGGGACCCTGGTGTTGCATTTCTCGATGATCCGTATCTCTCTCAGTACTCGCTCGCCGATTTTCCCAGGCTGGAGAAATTCCTCGACATTCACTTTACCAGGAAGCCCGCCATCTGCCATGAGAGGCCCCTTCTCCTTACCGGCTGGTTCAGGGAAAACGGCTTCGAAACTCGCAAAGACGGAAGCCCCTGGGTCCCCGAGCTCAGGCAGGGATATGCATTCAAGCACCTCATGGAAAACCGGAAGCCCATCATCAGGAAAGACGATCTCATCGCAGGCACAACCACCACACAGGAGATCGGGGTTGTCCTCTATCCGGATTCCCACGGGACCATGATCTGGGGTGAGCTGTTCACGACCCCGTACCGGCAGCTCTTTCCCTACGACATCAGCGATGATACCAGAGAGATCCTTCACCACTCGGTCTTTCCTTTCTGGGTTCACAGAAACTTCAAGGAGTGGGTCAGGGAAACGTACCGCAGCCCCCTGTGCCAGAGCCTCGACGACCGCTTCGCCGTATACTTCCTCTGGAAAACCGCCGCCCTTTCCCATACCGTGCTCGATTATCCCAAGCTGCTGAAGATCGGTGCCCGGGGCATCATCGGAGAAATCCGGCGGGAGCTGGAAAAAGATCAGGCTGCGGACCGGCTCAAGAAGGATACGCTCGAGGCCATGATCCTATGCTACGAGGGGCTCATCGCCTATGCCCGGAACCTTTCCGCCCAGGCCGCGGCAGAGGCGCGTGAGGAGGCTGATGAAAGGCGGAAGGCAGAGCTCGAACGTCTTGCCGAGATCTGCGCCCGTGTGCCCGAAAACCCCTGCACGACCCTTGACGAAGCCCTGAACGCCATATGGATTCATTGGGTGGGCGTACACATGGAGAACACCAACGCCGGATTCTCCCTGGGCAGAATGGACCAGTGGCTCCAGCCCTACTTTGTCTCCGACCTCAAGAAGATCCGGGGCAGAAAGAAGCGGGAGGAATATATCAGACGCGCAATCGAGCTTGTTGGGTGTTTTTATATGCGCTGTACCGATCACCTTCCATTAATCCCCGATATCGGCAATTATCTTTTCGGCGGAAGCTCCTCCGACCAGGCCATCACCTTGGGAGGCGTAACCCCCGAAGGAGAGGATGCGGTCAATGACATGACCTATATCTTCCTGAAGGTGACAGAGATGCTCGGGATCAGGGACCCGAACGTCAACGCCCGCTTCCATAGAGGAAAAAACAGTGAGGCCTATCTGCGCAGGCTCTGCGAGGTCAACATCAACACCACGTCGACCCCGTCCATCCACAACGACGAGGTGGTGATGGCGTCTCTGGAGGAGTTCGCCTATCCTCAGGAGCATCTGAGAGACTGGGCTGCAACCGGATGCGTGGAACCCACGCTCTCTGGCAGGCACATCGGCCATACCAACTGTATGATGTTCAATATGGTGGCCGCCCTGGAGATGGCCATGTACAACGGACGTCATCCCCTGATGCGCTGGGATGTGGGCCCGAAAACCGGCAATGTCGATAACGGCTCTTTTCCGACCTTCGACGACTTTTTCCAGGCATTCTGCACGCAGCTCGACTTTCTCATGGATAACTCCTGCGAGTACAACAGGCTCCTTGGAGAGGCCCACAGTGTACTGCGTCCGACCCCTTTCATTTCGGGCCTCGTCGAAGGATGCACCGCATACGGACGGGATGCGACAAAAGGCGGAGCGCTCTATAACTCTTCCGGCACGGCGTGCATCGGGCTTGCCGATATCACGGACTCGCTCATGGCCATCAAGAAGCTCGTGTACGACGAAAAGAAAGTGACGCTCAAAGAGATCCGGGAGGCCATGGAGACGAATTTCGAGAATAACGGGTATCTCCACTCGCTGGTGCGCAACAAGGTCCCCCTCTTCGGCTCCGGCAGCCCGGAGGCGGTCGAGATGGCCAACCGGGTGACCCGGTTCATCCACGACCGCTTCGGCGCACACACGAACTTCAGAGGAGGCCGTTACACCGCAGGATTCTGGTCCATGTCCAACCATGTGGCCTTCGGAACACTGACCGGCGCCCTGCCTTCGGGCAGGCTCGCAGGCAAGCCCTTCACGCCGGGACTCACCCCGGAGGCGCATGCATCGAGGAACCTGCTGGACAATATCCGCGACGTCTCCCGGCTCGAGCCCAAGAGCATGAACAACAATATCGCGTTCAATGTCAAGGTCGTGCCTTCGCCCAAGGAAAGTCACCAGGAGGCGGTTGACCATGTCTACTCGTATGTGAAGACGTATTGCGATCTTGGCGGCATGCAGATGCAGTTCAACGTGGTGTCTTCAGCTACCCTCAGGGACGCCATGGCCCATCCGGAGAACTACCGCGACCTCATGGTACGCATCTCCGGCTACAACGCCTATTTCGTGACGCTGAACAGAGATATGCAGATGGAGCTCATAGAGCGGGCCGAGTACGGCGCTTAGATGGTCGGAGAGAAACAATGAGAGGCAGGTCGGAACCGGCAGCCCGGAAGGACAGGGCGCTCATTTTCGAGGTCAAGGGCAATTCCCTGGACGACGGCCCGGGGATCCGGACCGTGGTGTTCTTCAAAGGCTGCCCGTTGAACTGCGTGTGGTGCCACAACCCGGAAAGCAAGAAGGCTCAGGTCGAGATCTCCTTCGACAGGGAGAAATGCATCGGCTGCGGTTCCTGTCTTGCCGCCTGTCCGGAGAATGCGCTTGACAGGGCTGAAACGTCTTTTATTGACAGAAAACGATGCACCCTGTGCATGGAATGCACTTCGGCATGCCCGAGCGGAGCGCTCTCTCAGGTCGGCAGATACCTATATATCGACGAGCTCATGGCCGAGATCGAAAAGGATATCCCCTTCTTCCGGGCTTCGGCAGGCGGCATCACTCTCTCGGGAGGGGAGCCCGCCCTCTACATGGATTTTTCCTCCAATCTCCTTCAAAGGGCAAAGCTTAAAGAGATTCATACTCTTGTCGAGACATGCGGCTTTTTCGACTACCGGAAATTTATGGAGGCGCTCTACCCATTCCTGGATACCATCTACTACGACATCAAAATCTTCGACCCTGCCGAACACAGACGCCTCTGCGGGGCCCCGAACGAGAAGATTCTGGAAAACTTCAGGCTATTGACCGCCGAATGCTCACGAGACGGCAAGGAGCTCCTCCCGAGGATACCCCTCATCCCCGGAACCACTGCGACTTCAGAGAATCTGACATCGATCGCCCGTTTCCTGAAAGAGTCGGGATCGGCCAGAGTAGAGCTGCTTTCCTACAATCCTCTCTGGCTTTCCAAGCTCTCGCTGCTGGGTCAGTCCGCTCCGTGCGGATCGGTCAGCTCCCCGGGGGAATGGATGCCGGTTTCCCAAGTGGAACAGTGCAGGAAAATCTTTTCGGATTTCCAAATCAAGTGATGCTCGTGCTGATGAATATATTCTGAAAAGCAGGGGAACGAACGCCGCAATCCAACGCCCGGCGCGAAGGCTCGACGGGCGAATCTCAGGCGGCCAGATTTTTCCGGCTCGCCCCGCTGCCCGGCATCATGACATCCTCCGGCAGGGAAACCTCCATAGTGATGGGAAGATGATCGGATAGGGGATAATTGAGGACCTTGACAGAGCCGATCCTGATGCTCGGCGACACCAGAATGTGGTCGAGGTGCTTTCTCGGCTTCCAGCTGGGGTAGGTGAACAGGTTCGAATACGGCATGCGGAGATTCGTCTCTCTGAGGAAGCGCAACAGCTCAAGGCTCTCTGCACCGCTGTTCAGGTCGCCCATGAGGATCACATGGTTATAGCCCCTGACAAGCTCGCCCAAGTATTCCATTTGGAAGCATCTCGCGCTCCTGCTCAGCGAAAGGTGCACGAGGACCAGCACCAGGGGGTCTTCCGGATTTCCGAAACAGACGACCAGAGCCCCCCTCCCGGGCACCCGTGCGGGAAGATCGTGGCGGCTGATGCTTATGGGGGCGTACTTGCTGAGCAGCCCCATACTGTGCCGGGCCACCTTCCACAGTTTTCGGTTTGTCTTGTCGAACCAGTGGGGGAACTCCGCCTCACGGGCCAGGTATTCGGCATGGTTGATGAAGCCGCTCCGCAAAGATCCGCTGTCCAGCTCCTGAAGCCCCACCACGTCGAAGTCCCGGATCACGCGTGCGATCCGGTGGAGGTTCTTGAGCCTCTGCGGGCACGGCAGGATGTGCTTCCATCCGTGCAGCACGTAGTCGCGGAAGCCGGCGGCCGATATTCCCACCTGGATGTTGTAGCTGAGAAGACGGAGCTTGAAGCCCGAAGCGATATCATTGAATGGAACCATTGCATTCATGGCGCTATCCCTGCTGTGTGTCATGGAAAACGATGCATCTGCAGACCTGTTCAGACACAACTCCACACCTGTAGTGGAAACCGGTATAATGGGAATTGAGCGGGGGAACACCCCGTCCCTCCTCTGTTGTTACAACGGGAACGATCACTCGCGCATAGTAGACACGTATGCGGGCGAGACGCAAGTCAAAAGAACAACCCCTCATAAAGGCTTGCGTCTGAAAAGGCCGTATGTGCCGGCTGTCACGCCATGATCAGCCGATTCCCCGATTGAGCGGCATGAAAGACTTCGGATGTTCTCCGCAGCCATTCAGAGCACGGATTGTATCCGCCTCCTCAGTTCTTCTTTGGGAAGTGCGCCCGTCACCGTATTCACCATCGTCCCGTTCTTGAAGAAGATGAGACTCGGAATAGAGCGGATACCATAGTGTGACGACATTACAGGGTTCTCGTCCACATTGAGCTTGGCGATCTTTACCCTGCCTGAAAATTCCCCTGCCAGCTCTTCGAGCACCGGCGCAACCATGCTGCACGCCCCGCACCACGGCGCCCAGAAATCGACGAGCACCGGCCCGGGATAACCAAGCACCTCCTGCCGGAAATTCCAATCGGTTACCTTGACGGGGCGGGCCTGCGAGCTGGTGAACAACTCAGACGGCAACGGCGCACGACATCTCCCGCACCGGGCTTTTGTGCCTGTTTTCCAGGCGGGAATGCGGTTTTTCGTCCCGCACTGCGGGCATCTGACGATCACATCACTCTGGTTCATCGCGGTTCCCCTTTCTTCCGGATAAGCACATGAATCTCTTTGTCTGTACATCCCTGTTTCATTTTCATAGGGTCGTTCACTTTGTTTTCCAAGGATCGGCGCCTTGAGGTCCATTTTACGAACGGAACCGCTCATTGTTATCAGAGTTTCATCCACCTGGATACACATTGATATTGACAGCTCAATCGGGATCATGTATTGATTTGGCAGATTGACATGCCTGTCAAAAAAGCGGACGCCGTCATTCCGAGGGAGGATACATTGAGAGTGAGGGCAGTTCTTATTTGTATAGTATAAATATAAAGGAGATTTCTTGTATGAATCAGTTCCGCGAGATAACTATGAGTGAACTCATCAGGGAAACTGCATCCCGGTACCCGGACAATGACGCCCTGGTCTATCCGGCGGCGTCTCTGCGGCTGACCTACTCGGAGTTTGAGAAGAAATGCGTCGAGACAGCCAAGGGATTCATGGCCATCGGGGTCAAGAAGGGCGATCATGTCTCGGTGTGGACCACCAATATCCCGGAGTGGTTGTATCTGCAGGTCGGCCTGGGCATGATCGGCGCCGTGCTGGTGACCGTGAACACGAACTACAAGTCCAGCGAGCTCGAATATATCCTCCGGCAGTCGGATTCAACGACCCTGGTACTCATTGAGCAATATCGGGACACGAATTACTACGAAACGACCCGCACCGTGATCCCCGGGCTTGACGGCATGAAGGCCGGCTCTGTGAAGTCGGAGTCCCTGCCCTTCCTCAAGAACATCGTCTATATCGGAAACAGGAAAGAGACGCCCGGCATGTTCTCCTTCGACGACGTGCTGAGACTGGGGCGAAGCGTCTCTGATGCAGAGCTCGCGGAGAGAGAGAAATCGACCCACTTCCATGATGTGATGAACATGCAGTACACTTCCGGAACCACGGGGTTCCCCAAGGGCGTCATGCTCACTCACTATAACGTAATAAACGACGCGAGGATGGTTGGTGATGTGATGGGGATGACGTCGAACGACCGGCTTCTGATCCAGGTGCCGCTGTTCCACTGCTTCGGCTGTGTCATGAGCTCGCTCAACTGCATCGTGCACGGCTCCACCATGGTGATGGTGGAATATTTCGATCCCTTGAAGGCTCTCCAGTACATACAGGACGAGAAGTGCACCGCGATCAATGGTGTGCCGACGATGTTTATCGCCATTCTGGGACATGAAGACTTTGCGAAATATGACATGTCGTCACTCAGAACCGGCATTATGGCAGGCGCCCCCTGCCCTGTGGAAACCATGAAGCAGGTGACGGAAAAGATGCACTGCCCCGAGGTGGTTATCGCCTTCGGCCAGACAGAGTGCTCACCGGTGATGACCATGACCCGCCGGGACGACCCGGTGGATATCCGGGTTTCCACAGTGGGTAGGCTCCTGCCCGGCATCCAGGGAAAGATCATCGACCCCGCCACGGGTGAAGATCTCCCGCCCAATGTCCAGGGCGAGATCGTGACCAAGAGCCCTTGCGTCATGAAAGGCTACTACAAGATGCCCGAAGAGACGAAAAAGGCCATCGACGAACAGGGCTGGCTTCACACCGGCGATCTCGGGACAGTTGACGAGCAGGGGAATTTCAAGGTCACCGGCAGGATCAAGGAGATGATCATCCGGGGCGGAGAAAACATCTATCCGAGGGAGATCGAGGAATTTCTCCACAAGCATCCCAAGGTGCGCGATGTCTATGTGGTCGGCGTGCCCGACAAGAAATACGGTGAGCAGCTCCTGGCGGTGATCATTCCCGAATCCAGCGATTCGCTCACAAAGGAAGAGCTTATCGAATACTGCAACGGCAGGATCGCACGGCACAAGATACCCAAGTACTGGGAGTTCACCAGCACCGTGCCCATGACCGCGAGCGGCAAGGTTCAGAAATACAAGATCGTGGAGCAGTACTCTTCCCGATACGCCTCCTGACCGTACAAGGCCGGGGGCGGCGTCCGGCCGGCCCCCGGCTTTTCTCTCCCCAGAAGCCCCCGATCGGCCGGGGACTCACCTGCGCTTTCAAGGAGCCGCGTTCAAGCCTTGACAGAAGGCACCGCGAATCCGCACATCTCATGCCCGTTTTTTGGAGCGCGACGGAATCTCGGCGGCATGGAGCCCGGTGATCCGCGCCCGCGCATCGAGCGCCACGGCGCCGCTGCCCCGGCTGAAAACCCTCACCGGATTGAGGTCGAGCTCCTGAATCTGCGGGAATGCGGCCAGCAGATGTGAGACCCGCACAACCAGGTCGATGAATGCCGCAATATCCCCCGAGGCCTTTCCCCGCGCGCCTTTGAGCACGGAGAACGATTTCAGCTGCTCGATCCTTTCGGATACAATGGCGGCTGTCGCTGGGCACAGAGCGGTTGCCACGTCCCGGAAAGCCTCGATAAAGATGCCGCCCATTCCGAACAGCACCACCGATCCGAAGGACGGATCGTGCTTCCCGCCCACGAACATGTCATAGCCTTCGGGCGCCATCCGTTGGACCCTCACCCCCTCGAAGCGGGCGTCCGGCCGGTACCTGAAGAGATTTTCCCGGATGGTTTCGAACTTCTCCGCCACCTCGTCCGCTGTTTTCACCCCCACGAAAACCCCGCCCGCATCCGATTTGTGCAGGGCATCCGGTGACACCACCTTCATGACCACCGGGTAGCCCGCCTCCTGCGCAAGCGATTGCGCTTCATGGATGTCTGAAGCCACATCCGACCGGGCGGCGGGAATGCCGAACAGGGAGACTAGGTCAAGGGTTTCCTCGCCGAGATCCCCTTCTCTTCCCTGCATCCATCTCGTTGCGGCCTCCATGTCGATCCCCGGCGGCGGGGCCTGCTTCTCTTCCGGCGGTTTCGCCTTGTGCGCATGATACTTCATCTGCACAGCCATGGCGTGCACCATTTCTTCCGGGCTGTTGAATATAGGGAACTCGACCGAACGCTTGGTCTGCTGGATCATTCTCGAGGGGCCGAACAGACAGACTCCCAGCGGCTTGCCGGCGGACAGGATCGTTCCCCACGTCTCCTTGGAGAGATCCGTGAGAAACATCTTGTGAAACACGTCCTCACCCTGGGGCATCTGCGGCCGCTGACTCACGAATACCGCACCATCCACTTCATCGGAGTGCATGACCGAATAGATTACATGGGCCGTGAGCTGGGGATCATAGATATCGCCCATGTCCAGCGGGTTGGAAAACTTGATGACGCCGGCATTGCTGAACTGCTGGAGACTGTCGTAGAATTCCTGCCCCATGTCGGCGAACTGGAAGCCCTCTTTCTCGCAGAGATCGGCCGTGATCACGGAAAATCCTCCGGCCGGGCTCATGACCATGATCCTCCTGCCCTTCATGGGAGGCAGCTGGAAGGCCTTGGCGACCTCCAGAAAATCCAGAAAATTATGGATGCGGATGATTCCGGCGTCTTCGAATGCGGCATCGATGATGTCCTCGTCGTTGCTGACCGCGGCTGTGTGGCTCATGGCCGCCTTCCTGCCGGCGGAGGTGGTGTTCGACTTGTAGACGACGACAGGTTTGTCGATCTTCCGCGCCGCTTCGATGAAATCCCTGCCCCGAGGCATGCTCTCCAGGTAGAGGCAGATGATCCTTGTCTGTGGATCTTCCCCGAAGTATTCGAGGAAATCCACCTCATCCAGATCGAGCTTGTTGCCGATGCTGGCAAATTTGGCCAGGCCGACCTGCTCGTCCAGAAGGTAGTTGAGCATCATGAGAGATACCCCGCCGCTCTGGGATATGATGGACATCTCCCCCTTGGGGGCCTTGAGCAGAGGAACGAACGGCAGGCACAGGCCGTTGTCCGTGTTGGCCACGGTCACACCGTTCGGACCCACGAAACGCACCCCGTACTTCCGGGCGTTTTCCAGGGTCCTTCTCGCGAGCATTTCGCCCTCCTCGCTGAATTCCGAGAAGCCGCCCGTGGGGATGGCCATTCGAGGAACCCCGAAGCGGCCGCAGCGCTCGACCATGTCGGGCACGAACTTCGCCGGAATCAGACAGTATGCAAGCCCGGGAACCTCGGGCAGGTCCTCGATGTTCCGGTACATCCTGATCCCGTCTACATGGATGTCGTCGCTCCTCGGGTTGACACCGAAGATTCTGCCCCGGTAACCCCAGCGGAGCAGGTTCTCAAGGGTTATTCTGGGAATGTTGGACGCCTTGGAGGACAGTCCGATGATTGCAACCGATTCAGGATAGAACAATCTCTGCATGGCGATAACCTCTCTTGGCTGAGAGATATAGTATACGGCATTTCAACACGGGAGCAAGTCTCTTTGTGTCTTATGTGACATGGCGCATCAGACATGAGGCGCAGTGTCGTCGTCAGACGAAGGGCTGATCGATACAGGCGAGTGATCGAGGACAGGGGGCCGCAACCGCCCCCTGTCCGGTCGATGACATCAGTAGGATACGAAGCTTTCTTCCGGGATCTCAAGAATCGACATGTCTTCGTTCTTGATAGCCGTTGCAGCCGCATCCACCTCGGGCAGCACATTTTTGGCGAAGAACTTTGCAGAGTAGATCTTGCCGGTATAGAACGCCGCGTTCTTGTTGCCCTTGACGAACTGTGCCCATGCTGCGGCATCGCCCTGGTCCACTCCCTGCGCCTTCGCCAGCTCGTTGAGCTTCTGCTGGGCAACGCCCGCCTCCCACAGAAGGAACCAGCCGGACACCACCTTGCCCATCATCATGAGGAACGGATAGGCGTTGTTGATGGGGACCAGGAATTTGCCCTGCTTCCCACAAGTGGCGAGATACAGGCCCATCTCGGCCATCTTGTTCACCGCGTTCTGGACATCGCCCGCGAAATCCTTTACCCCGTTCAAATCCTTGTACTTGGCGATGGTATTGTTCATCTCGCTCAGCAGGTTCATGAAATAGGCACCCTTTTTCATACCCAGCTTCCTGCCGATGAGGTCCAGGGCCTGGATGCCGTTGGCACCTTCGTAGATCGACGCGATCTTCTCATCGCGAAGGAACTGCTCGATCGGATATTCGCAGCAGAAGCCGTACCCGCCATAGCACTGCATGGCTGTTTCAGTGACCCTGAAACCGATGTCGGAAGAATATGCCTTGACGATGGGTGTGAGAATCTCCGCGTAGCCCAGCCACTTGTCCTTCTCCGCCTCATCCTGGACCACTTTCTCCATGTCGAAGCAGTAGGCGGTGAAGTATGCGAGCGCCCGCAAGCTGTCAACGGAGGATTTCATCCACAGCAGCATTCTCCTCACGTCGGGATGCTGGATGATGGGAACACGCGGAGCCTCGGGATTTTTGAACTCCATGAGAGACGAACCCTGTAGCCGTTCCTTGGTATACTGCAGCGCATGCAGATAGGCGATGGATGCGCTGGCCAGACCCTGCATTCCAACGGCAAGGCGCGCCTCGTTCATCATCTGGAACATGATCTTCATGCCCTGCCGCTCTTCACCCAGAAGCTCGGCATAGCATTCGCCGTGATCGCCGAAGTTGATAAGGCAGGTGGCGCTGCCCTTGATGCCCATCTTATGCTCGATGTTGGCGATTTCGTAGTCATTACGCTTGCCCAGGGAGCCGTCCTCATTGACGAGGTACTTGGGCACGAGGAATATGGATATGCCCTTGGTTCCCGCCGGATCGCCCTCGATACGTGCAAGAACGGGATGGACGATGTTCTCCACCAGGTCGTGATCGCCGCCGGTGATGAATATCTTCGTGCCCTGGATGCGGAATGTGCCATCGGGCTGGCGGAAGGCCTTGGTACTCATGTTGCCCAGATCTGACCCGGCGTTGGGCTCGGTGAGCGCCATGGTGCCGCCCCAGATTCCCTGGACCATCTTGTCCATGTATTTTCTTTTCTGCTCTTCAGTGCCGTAGGTCATGATGAGGTGTGCCGCGCCCTCGGTGGCAAACGGATAGGCCACAAAGGCGAAATTGTGGTAGAACCAGTCGATGGCGGCCGTCTTCACGCTCTCCGGCAGGCCTTGCCCGCCCTCTTCGGGAGGAAACGACATTCCGATCCAGCCTCCCTCGCGGAAGAGCCTGAACGCCCGATGATAACTCTCAGGCACGGAAACCTTCCCGTCCACGAGCGTACAGCCCACCTTGTCGCCGTCGGCCAGTGTGGGCAGAATCTCTTCAACCGCGATCTTCTGGGCTTCGGTGAGGATCATGTCGAACATGTCCTGGGAGAAATCCGCATATTTCTCGTAACCGCAGAGCTTCTCCACATTGAGCATCTCATAGAGGATAAACTGCTGATCCCGTTCATCTAAAATCAGATTCGCCATAGCATCGCTCCTTCTTATTTATAGTTTATTATTTTTTGTCAGGGAATTTTCTCAGCTGCCAGGTCCCGTGTACGACACTGCATACCTCTCCATTGGCGTCTTTGAGCTCGAGATCCATTACCCAGTCCTTCTTGCCTTCTCTGTCCGCAGCCTCCTGTATTTCCTGAACCTCTTCCTCTTCGAGAGCGACTTCCAGGGTCACGTCGGTCGTGGCAGGCCTTCGGTATCTGATGGATACCTCTTTGACGATGGGGAAAAACTTCGAGGAGTCGAACGATACATAGTATATTACGCCGCCTGAGAACTCGGCCAGAATAAAGAGCGACCCCCCATACATGATGCCGATGTGATTGATATTGGTCTCAAAGGGCATGACGATCTTCGCATAGCGGTCCTTGAGCCCGATGATCTTCACTCCGGTCTTTTCGATGATCGGGACGGCCTTTTCGAGCATGAGTGCGGCATCCCTGTACTTTTCTTCGATCACAGCCTCGCCTCCTTCCATCGCACTTGCGTGCAGGCCCCCTCCTGCAGGTATGCTCCGAACGACATAGGTCTGATAGGCAGCCGTGAGCGGACCGCAGGAGCTTTCATGCCGTATAGTTTATTGCGAAAATGAAACATGGGGAAAACCCCGCCGTCATTCCTTACAATGAATCCGATAAGTAGTGTATTAAACCATATTTTTTTACACAGTATATTGCCTGAAAGCACCTGTCAAGAATAATCAATACCTGGATGTACCGGCCGATCGGGCTGATGCAGCGGACAGACACCGCTCGTTTCATGGCCGGTGAAGAGGAGTGAAAAGAAAGCCTTTATCGGGGTATTGGATCCTCTCAAGAAAATTGCACGGAGCTACGCCACAAGATCCAGCTGCTGGATGGTGCCAGGGATCCCGTCTTCCCGGAGATAGAGGCCAGTGGTGCGGACCTGACCGAGTAAAGTGTTGTCCGATGTCGTCCGCACATCAAACAGGGTCGGAACGGCCCCCAGATACACCGCTCCGACATTCATATCTTTCAGATTGCTCAGAGACTGAACTCCCCGGTTGTCTACAGTCATGATCTTCAGGCGGTGAAACACCTCGTCGTTCTCATCGATCCAGGAGTTGCCGTCCGTATCATAGGATGCAAGCTCGCCGAAGCCGTTTCCTGTTCGTGGCCCGAAAAGCTCCGAGCCGTTGTTGATGATCCCGTCGCCATTGAGATCAATCGCAAGGAATCCTCTGCCGGCTGTGGGAATGGACACATGGTCGGAGATACCGTCAAAGTCCAGATCGAATTCGAATTTCACAGGGGAGAGATCCGCCGCATTGCCGTCGAAATTTATCACCAGGGGATCGATGGCGGCATCCCCTGCCCTGATTCGGATATGATTTTTCTCTATATACTCACGGTTCATTTCGAGCTTCAGAACAAATGCCGCCTCTTTCCCATCCGCAGTCCTCACCACTCCCCGTGCTGTAAAGCCGACATCTTCTTTCTCGACATGAAGGCGCTCATAGTCATATTCAAGCCCCCAGCCGCGCCGCTGATCCGCATCGGTGGATGCATCCGCTTCATCCAGGCCGTGACCGCTCTTGTCCGACTCGTCAATCCGGATGATTCTGACTTCCCTGCCGGAGAGGATCTCGGTGATGAGCCGGCGCAAAGAAATCTCCTGATCCGCCCCTGATATCATCTCATCTTCTTCCCTCCCGCACCTGCACTCCTGAAGACGTGAAAGAGCATCGGAAGAAATGGTAACCCGGTCGGGCCCCGATGCATTCCGAGCCGGGGCACGATCGATCCAGAATCGCATCCTCTCCTGCTCGTCGTCTTTTTCCAGGTACGTTCTGGAAGAGCTCATGCATATGTCCGTATCGAGAATCTTCATAAACTTTCACCTCTGAATATCCTCCTCGGCCGGCTTGATCGATCCCTTGATACCGTGTCTTGTCGTTTTCCACTGGTATTTCAGACCCATGCATCCTTGCCCTGCTTTTCCTCTGTCTCAGATCACGCTGATCGCTCTCGGGAAAGCATTTTTGAGTCCCCGCCCCGCCAGGTTATTTATATTTATACAAATCACTCCATGAGCGATCAGGCCGAAGATTTCATTCCCTGACGAATGAGGGATAACCGATGCCTGTGAACGAAAGAGTCGTGAAAGTGGCCGCAGTAGGAGACATCCATTGTAATGAAAGTCATCGGGACATAGTGCACACCCTCCTCGCCCACATCACCGAGGCCGCGGACGTTCTCGTGCTGTGCGGTGACCTCACGGATACCGGGCTCATCGAAGAAGCGCACATTCTCGCCAGGGAAATCACAACCACTGTGACGATCCCGGTCGTGGGGGTGCTGGGAAACCATGACTTCGAATCCGGCAAGCAGCATGAGATCAGGCATATTTTGTGTGATGCGGGCGTGACGCTCCTGGATGGAGAAACGGCTGAGGTCCACGGAATCGGATTCGCGGGTGTGAAGGGATTCGCGGGCGGCTTCGACAGGTATCAGCTCGAAGCATGGGGAGAGGCGGTCATCAAGGATTTCGTGCAGGAGGCGATGGACGAGGCGCTGAAGCTGGAACTGGCCCTGGCACGGCTCAGGGAAATGCCGCTTGTGGTGGTGATGCATTACTCGCCCATACGGGCCACGGTCGAGGGAGAGCCCTGGGAAATCCTTCCTTTCCTCGGATCGAGCCGTCTGGAAGTTCCGCTGACCTGGTTCGACGTGGTCGCAGTGTTCCACGGGCATGCCCACAACGGCAAACCGGAGGGCCATGCCACGAGAAATATCCCGGTATATAATGTGGCGCTGCCTCTGCTCCGTTCACTGCATCCGGACCGTTATCCCTTCCGGTTGCTGGAGATTTCAAGTCCGCTGCCCATTCCGGGCATGGAGCCGTGACAGGCATCTGACTCACAGAAGGAGAAGCCATGCAGAAATTCTTGCTGGACGAGCGGTATCTCGATCCGGAAACCCGAGCCTTTTATCGCGAGATGCTTACCTCATTGGGCCGTTCCGAGATTCCCTTCCTTGTCGGAGGCGCCTTCGCTTTGGGATGCTATACAGACATCGTGAGGGACACAAAGGACTTCGACATATTCGTTCTGCCCGAAGACGCGAAGCGTATCCTCAAAAGACTTGAACAGGCTGGATATCAGACCGAATTCACGGATCCTCTCTGGATCGCCAAGGCCTTTCATGGCGACAACGTGGTGGATGTGATTTTCAGCTCAGGCAACGGCATCGGACAGGTGGATCAGGAATGGTTCGACCATGCCTGTGAGGGAGATCTCCTGGATATGAAAGCTCAGCTGATTCCGCCCGAAGAGATGATCTGGTCGAAGGCCTTTGTCATGACCCGGGACCGATACGACGGTGCGGACGTGGCTCACCTCCTGCTCGGCTTCGTCGAGCGCCTGGACTGGCAGCGCCTCCTGCGCCGTTTCAATGTCCACTGGCGGGTTCTCTTCAATCATCTCGTACTCTTCGCGTATATTTATCCATCCGAACGCGCCCGCATACCCTTATGGGTCATGGAGGACCTCACCGGCCGTCTCCATGATGAGACGAGCCAACCCGCCCCCACCGAACGGGTTTGCCAGGGACCTTTTCTTTCCATGGTCGACTATACGATTGACGTGGAGAAGTGGGGCTTCCGCGACCCGAGGCCGGTCAAGCCCACATTCAGACCCCCTGGGCCCCCGAAAAAATAAAAAGCTCACACTTCTGCTTGTGAAAGATAGTACCATGTTCTATGAATCGCACAGGAGGGGTGCAGATGCCGCATGTCATAATAAAACTCTATCCGGGGAGATCCGAGGAACAGAAGAAGCTGCTCGCCGAGGCAATCGCCCGGGACGTGGTCTCCATTGTTCAGTGCGATGAAAAGTCCGTTTCCATAGCGTTCGAGGAAATAATCCCGGAGCAATGGGCTGAAAAGGTGTACAAGCCCGACATCCTCGAAAAGAAGGAATCTCTGTACAAGGAGCCGGGATACAATCCTTTTGCATAGGCCGGAACACCGGAAAAACGGGTGGAACAGCCGCGCGCATGCATATGGAGCGGGTCTTCCGGGCTTGCGGGTCTGCCCGCACGTCATAATGCATATGACATACGCCAGACATGAACGAAGAGAAGACGCCTCTGCGCTTCAGTACCGGCACGGCCTCCTCCCGGACAATCTCATGAAGCAGGTTTGACGGGCAAGCTCCGCAAGGGGAGCGACGGCCGCTGTCACATACAGATTTCGCGTGCACCAAGGCCGTCGATCATATGATCTTCAGCCCGGTCGTAACAGAAAACAGCGAGAGCAACATCCGGGGCATGAATCTCACTTCCTCCAGGTCTCTTCCGGACCGCAATCACACGAAAATACGAATCGCTGGGGCCGGAAAGTGACTGTCCGTGTTCGCCGGATCATGAAACAGCGCCGATAAAGGGTCGATATCCGGAAAAAAACACACGCTTGCATAACCCCCTGTTTCGGTTATATTCGAACTATATGACCTCGGCGGGAAAGTGATATGGGCACACTCTTGATTCGATCGGGCAGAATCATCGACGGCACAGGGCGGGAACCCTTTGACGGGAATATCCTCATTCGCGACGATGCGATCGCGGATGTCATCCCGGCGCAGAGTGAGCCTCCCCCGGCGGATGCGATGATCGATGCGGCGGGATGCATAGTGTCTCCGGGGTTCATCGACATGCATTCCCACTCGGACTGGGTGCTTCCTCTGAGCGACCATCACATCCTCCTCGCATGCCTTCTCGAGCAGGGCATCACCACGGTGGTGGCGGGAAACTGCGGCTTCTCCCCCGCCCCGTATAATCCCCATGCCTCCGCTTCCTTTTCAGCACTCACTCCCCTTCTGGAGAGGCCTCTGGACTACACCTGGCGGACTATGGGACAGTTCCTGGATACGCTCGAGGAATACAGGCCTGCGGTCAACATCGCCGAGCTTGTAGGCCACAGCACTGTCCGCATCGCCTGTGCGCGGACCCGCCGGGGCGTACTGACCCGCAAGGAGCTCGCCACCAGCCTGGACGCGGTGAGAAAAGCCTTTGACGAGGGGGCGTGGGGTTTGAGCTTCGGGCTGGGCTACGATCCCGGCATGTTCTCGCCCTTGGAGGAAATCGAGGCCTTCTGCCGGGTCGCATCCGATTACAGTCGTCCAGTGACCGTGCACCTCAAGGCCCTGAGCGTTCTCTCTCCAACATATCCGCTCACCACGATCAAGGCCCACAATCTCCTCGCCCTCAAGGAGATGATCGACATTGCCGGCAAGACCGGCGTCAGACTCCAGCTTTCCCATTTCATCTTTGTGGGAAGGAGGAGCTGGGGATCTTCGAAGAAGGCCCTGAAAATGGTTGAAAAGGCCCGGAGCCGGGGCGTCGACGTCATGTTCGACGCCTTTCCGTATACCTGCGGTAACACTACTGTCAATGTGGTGCTGCCGTTCTGGTTTCTGGCCAAGACGCCTCAGGCGTACCGCAACCGGATCTCCCGAGCGCACCTCAAGGCCGAGCTTGAGGCCGGATTTGCCCTGCTCGGGTTCACATACAGGGATTTCCAGGTCATGCACCCCGCCGTTGCCGGGGCAGAAGATCTCATCGGCCTGACCATACCCCAGATCGCTGAGAAATGGGGCATGCCCCCCTTTGACGCATACCTGCGCCTGAGCGAAGAGAGCAGGGGCTCGGCCCTGATGCTCTTCCACGCCTACAGCGGCGAGCCGGGCAGGCAGGAGGTGATCGAGCGCGTGCTCTCCCATGAGCTCTGCATGTTCGAAACCGATGCGGTGATCAGGAGCACGGGATACCCGAATCCGGCGGCCAAGGGAACATTTCCGCGGATTCTTGGCCCACTGGTGCGCGACAGAAAGCTCTTCAGCCTCGAGCAGGCGGTCAACCGGTCCACCCTGGCCTGCGCGCAGCGCTTCGGCATCGCGGACAGGGGACGCATCGCCAAGGGCATGGCGGCCGATATCGTGATCTTCGATCCATCGGCTGTATCCGATACCCCGCCCGAGGGTGTCCGGCCTGCGGGCAGGCCCCGGGGCATTCTCCACGTCCTCCTCAACGGCAGGCATGTGGTCCGGGATGGCGTGTACACCGGCGAAACCCGCTGCGGGCGGGTGCTGAGAGCGTAATCCACAAGCCATGCCGCCGTTCGCCAATGAACTCATCATTCGCGAAATCGTCTCCTTTGTGGAGAAAGCCCGGGCTTCGGGTTCTTTCCTGACACGCTGGCACGAGCCGCTGGTCGGTTTTGCCGATGCCTCAGACGCTCTCTTCGGACGCCTCAGGGAATGGACCGGAACGGCCCACTTCCTGCCGCATGATCTGCTGCCTGGAGCCAGAAGCGTTACAGCTTATTTCCTGCCCTTCGAAAAGGGCGTTTCGCGGTCGAACAGGGCCGGCAAATACGCGTCGAGCCAATGGGCGAGAGCCTATATTGAGACCAATGCACTGATCACCTCCCTGAATGCGCACCTCACGGGAATACTCGGAGGCCACGGCATATCGACCGCCGAAATACCGCCTACCCACAACTTCGATCATCAGAGTCTCGTGAGCCGCTGGTCCCATCGTCATGTTGCATATATCGCAGGTCTCGGCACATTCGGGGTCAACAACATGCTCATCACGGAAAGAGGATGCTGCGGGAGGCTGGGGAGCCTGGTGATTACCGCTGAATGCAAACCTTCCTCCGGCCCGGGGTACGAGCTCTGCCTGAGCAAGAATGGAGGATCCTGCCTCGCCTGTGTGAGAAAATGCCCATCGGGCGCGCTTCAGGAGCACTCCTTTGACCGCCGCCGGTGCTACTCGATCCTCATGAAAAACGCCGGGCTGTATGAAAAACTGGGGCTGGCGGATGTATGCGGAAAGTGTCTGTGCAATGTGCCCTGCTCGCACACGAATCCGGCCGGGGAGAGGGCGCTTTCACAAAGGCCGGATGAATGAAGGAATCAAGGACATGAAGATCGGGTCTTTTGAATTCTCCATGAGGGAACTGTCGGGATCCATGGGGGACTTCGGCACCCTGCTTCCGCTGGCGGTCGGTTATATTTCGGTTTGCGGTCTGAATCCGGCAGGGCTTCTTGTCATGATCGGACTGGCAAATATCTTCACCGGCCTGGCATACCGTCTCCCCATTCCCATCGAGCCCATGAAGGCAATCGCGGTCGTTGCCATAGCCCAGCACTGGAATCCATCGCTTGTCTATGCGACCGGGTTCTGCATGGGTATTCTCTGGCTGCTTTTGTCCGCCACCACCATTATGGACAGGGTGGCCGGCTTCACCCCTACGTCTGTGACCCGCGGAATACAGGTGGCCCTTGGCGTAATGCTGGCGGTTCAGGCGCTATCTATGTTCAACGGCTCCTGGCTGCTGGGCCTGGCCTGCATCGCCATCATCCTCCTCTTGAGAAGCAACCCCTACCTGCCCGCCGCGGTCGTGCTCATAGCTTTGGGCATTCTCATCATGTTCATAAAGGGCCAGTTGGGCGGTGTCACGTTCGCCGGGCCGGTCCTGCCCGCCGTAACGGCATTTCATCCCCTTGAAATGTGGGAAGGCATGGTGGGAGCAGGTTTTGCGCAGATTCCCCTCACAGCGACCAATGCCATCATCGTCACCGCCGCCATGATCAAGACGTACTGGCCCCAGCGGGATGTGGGGGTCAGGCAGCTATCGTTGAGCACAGGCCTCATGAACCTCGTCTCTCCATTCTTCGGGGGCATGCCCATGTGCCACGGGGCCGGTGGACTTGCAGGCCAGTATTACTTCGGCGCCCGTACAGGAGGGGCGAACATCATAGAGGGTACGATAGAAGTAGGCCTCGGGATCCTTCTGGCCACTTCTATCGCGAATCTCTTCACCCTGTTTCCGGGTCCTGTCATCGGTTCGATGATGCTCCTGGTGGGAATACAGCTCGTGGGCTTCGACCGAAAACCCGCTTTCAACAGGGATCTGATCCCCCTGGCGGTGACAGTAGCCGTCTCTTTGCTCACAAATATGGCCTTTGGTTTTCTTTCCGGCATGATCGCACACTTCGGTCTCAAAAAGCTCCTGGGGGGCTGACAGCCCCCGGCGCCGTCTGAACCGGTGGGAGGCAGTGCTCGACATGAATGCGTGGCGGTCCCTTGACTGCCGGCTTATTCCAGACATTATGGAGGAAAAGATATGAGCAGAATCATTATCACCATCGGGGAGATATCTCTGCCTGCGGAGCTTTATGAGACAGAGACTGCCGCCGCGGTCGAGGCTCTTCTTCCCCTCAGGGGCGCGGCTTCTCTCTGGGGGGAAGAGATCTATTTCGATATCCCGCTGCGCATCGAACCGGACTCCGGGGCCCGGGAAGATATGGAAGCCGGAGAGCTCGGATACTGGCCTGAAGGACCGGCATTCTGCATCTTCTTCGGACGCACACCTGCCAGCACCTCTGAGAAGCCGCGGGCCTACAGCCCGGTGAACGTGATCGGCAGAATCCTCGAGGACCCCGCGGTGTTGAAGTCGGTCAGGCCGGGGGATACGATCAGTATATCGAAGCAGTGATATGATACAGATTGTTAAAAAACGGTAAGATTTCAGATATGATACCCGATGGAAGAAGCGTCCCGCTGATGACGGAAATTTAGGAGGATATGACGATGGCCGAAACGAACGGACACTGTGTGATTCTCACCACCTGCCCGAGCCGGGAAGAAGCGCACAGGCTCGCTTCGCTGCTCGTGCGCGGGCATCTGGCCGCATGCGTCCAGATAACCGAGATCACGAGCTGTTATGAATGGAAAGGCGAGGTAAAGACAGAGCCGGAGCAGCTCCTCTTCATCAAGGCGCTCTCGGACGCATTCGGAGAGATCGAGCGTCTCATCACAGAGAACCACAGCTACGAAGTCCCCGAGATCGTGCAGATTCCCATTGAAAGAGGGTATCCGCCCTACTTGAGATGGATCGACGAGGTGACGGGCTCCTAGATCGATATTAAAAGGCGTGAGTCATCCCGTTCTTGATTCCGGGCCTGGAGTGTGCTAACGGCAGTTTATTCATGAATTTGAGTGATTTTGATCGATTGTGAGGGTGCTGAGAAAGACGGAAGGTCTTCGCTTCGGACAGAGGGGAAAACCGGCTCGTATCACCCGCATATTTCAGACGTTCGCTTGTCCCTTTCCGAACATCTCATACAGCGGTCCGCGAAGGCAGGCCGGGAATATGACGTGAAGGAGGACGGGGTGATGAATTCCGCACAGGGTGTTTCATACCGGGCATGCGCGGTCCTTTTCTGCATAGCATGCGCCCTGATTCCGGCAGGCTGCAAGCGCACCGACATCACTCTCGTGAAGAAGAGCACATACGGCGGCATGGAAAAGACAATCGGGATGATGTTTGACACCTGCTCCCACTTCGTCTCAATATCCTGGGACCGGATACAGTTCGAGGCGAACCGGCCCATCGTGGTATTCACCGCCGAGATCCCTTTGCAGACTCTCCTGAACACAGTTTCCGAGGATGCAGGGAACTGGCTCTCCATCGAAAGGGAATATTTCATACAGGTGTGCGGCCATCTGTCGGGCGCCTACCTCAGGATCACGTTTCCGATAGCGCAGGACAGAACATTTCGGCTCGGTGAGGTCATGCTCGGCCTTGCCTCGGCAGACAGGACGGTATGGTCGCCCGGGCTCTCCACAGAAGAAAAGGAGCGTGTCATGAATGATATCTATGAGGATTCTCCAGGAATTTTTACACACATGGCGCGATACGCCAACCCGTCATTCCCCGAGGGGAGCGCGCTGTTTCGTACGCTCACCGGGAAAGGGTTTTCATATCTCAAGTAAAGGCCGTTTCTCTAAGCCCTCGAGGCTGCTGACCCGCCGCACGGGAAAGGAGGCAAAATGATCAACCATCTCCACCACGTTCATATTTTTGCATCCGATATCGATAAAAGCATCGCCTTTTACCGGGAGTGCTTCGGCGGCCAGGTCGTTCTCGACAACCTGGTCGCCGGTTCGAGAAACGTGTTCATGCGCATCGGCGCCGGCAGGATACACTTTTACAGCCAGAGACCGAAATACCCCGGCAGAGGAAGCGTCCATCACATCGGCATCCAGACAGACGATATTGAAACGGTTGTGAACAGGCTCAAGGAAAATGGGGTGGAGCTCAAAAACAGAGTCAAGGACTTCGGAATCTGGAAATATGTCATGGTGCCGGCGCCCGATGGGATTCTCGTCGAGCTCTTCGAGGTGGACAAGGAAAAAATCACGGACGAGTACCTGAGTTATTTCGAATAGACGGAAAATACCGCCACATATGGCTGCATGGAACACTGTCTGCCGTGCAGGCAGCAACTCCCATTGAATTTTTCCAAAGGCCTTGTTATATAAAACCGAAAAAACAATGAGATTGCGAGATTTCATGAAGAAAATCCTCTCCATATCTGTCATACTCATCTGCTTTCTGCACCTGTTCACATTTCTTCCTCTCTTTTCCGCATCCGAGCCCCTCGTTGCGGAAAAGTATATCGAGCAACTCTCGCCCCTGAAGTTTCACCAGAAGGCTGACAAGGAAATACTGAAGTATGTCAGAAACACCCATTATCTCAAGCCGGCCATAAATGATCAGCTCTCGGTGAAAATTCTCGACAGCTTCCTTTCCGAGCTTGATCCTCAGCGAAGCTTTTTTCTCTCGACAGACATCAGTGAGTTCGAAGCATACCGGTTCAAGCTGGACGACATGCTGAAATCGGGAGATCTGAGGCCTGTATTCATGATTTACAACCGCTATCAGCAGCGTATGGTAGAGCGTTTGATCTATATGGCCGACATGGTCGAGTCAAAGATCGAAACCATCACCTTCGATACCCATGAATACTTCAGCACGGACAGGAAGAGCGAGCCCTGGCCCCGGACCAGGGCTGAGCAGGAAGAGCTGTGGCGCAAAGGCGTCAAAAGCGATATCCTGACGCTGCTGCTGGAAGACAAGCCTCTGACGGAAATTCAGGAAACGCTCTCCAAACGGTACCGGAGCCAGCTCAACCGTATAGCTCAGACCAACAGCGAGGACGTGTTCCAACTATTCATGAACGCCTTTACTCAGACATTCGATCCGCACACCCAGTACTTTTCCCCCCGTCTGTCCGAGAATTTCTCCATCGACATGAGCCTCTCGCTCGAAGGTATCGGGGCGATGCTGGGCGTGGAGGATGACTACGTCAAGGTGGTGCGCCTGGTCCCCGCAGGACCTGCGGACAAATCGGGCGAGCTCAAGCCGGGCGATCGCATCACCGGCGTAGGTCAAGGCGCCGAAGGCGATATCATTGATGTGGTGGGCTGGCGCCTCGACGATGTCGTAGCGCTCATCCGCGGCCCGAAAGAGACGGTCGTGAGGCTTAAGGTCATCCCGGCGGATGCGGCCGGTGACGACCACACAAAGGTCATCTCCATTGTCCGCAACACAGTCAGGCTCGAAGAGCAGGCGGCCCGCAAGGAGATCATCGAGGTGGGGGACGGAGAAAGGCCGTATAGGATCGGAGTCATCACCATTCCCACCTTCTATCTGGATTTCAATGCCCTGAATTCGGGCCAGGACGACTTCAAGAGCACGACTCGAGATGTCCGGAAGCTCCTGGCCGAGCTCAAGGAAGCACACGTCCAGGGAATCGTCATCGATCTGAGGGATAACGGCGGCGGATCCCTCCAGGAGGCGAGCACGCTTACGGGCCTGTTCATCGAACAGGGCCCGGTGGTCCAGATCAGATACGCGAGCGACAAGGTGGAAAAGCTCTATGACAGCGATCCCCGCATCTTCTGGGACGGCCCGCTGGCCGTCGTGGTGAACCGCCTGAGCGCTTCGGCATCGGAGATTTTTGCAGGGGCGGTTCAGGACTACGGGAGAGGTCTGGTCATCGGAGAGGACACCTTCGGGAAAGGAACAGTCCAGAGCCTCATCTCACTCGATCACGGCCAGCTGAAGCTCACCTCGGCAAAGTTCTACCGGATTTCCGGGGCCAGCACGCAGCACCGCGGGATCTCCCCCGACATCGTCTATCCCAGTCTCTACGACAAGAAAAAGATAGGCGAAGACTCGCTGGAAGCAGCCCTTCCCTGGGATACGATCGTCGGAACGTCTCACCGTCGGTACAAGGACTTCAGGTCCCTGCTCCCCATCCTCAACGACCTGCACCTCAAACGCATGATGGATGATCCGGATTACCTCTATCTCAAAGACATGACCGATCACCTGGGACAAATACGATCAAAGACCCGGATATCCCTCAACCGGGAAGTACGCACACAAGAGCAGCAGCAGGTACGCCAGAAGCGCCTCGAATTGGAAAACCGGCTCAGGAGCGCCAAAGGCAAGCCCCTGCTGAAGGATCTGGAAGCCTTCCTCAAGGAGGATGAATTGAGAGAAAACGAGAACATCGATAAAAAGCGCGCACAGGAGGACCCGGTGCTGGTCGAGAGCGCCCGTATCCTGGCGGACCTCATACGGCTGCAGCCCCCGGCTGAGGGGCCCGAGGGTATGGCCGTGAACCAGGGAAGGATATCACGGCAATGAATATACTGGTGACCGGAGGAGCGGGGTACATCGGTAGCCATACCTGCGTGGAGCTTCTCGAGGCGGGGTATGAGGTGATCGTTGCGGACAATCTGTCCAACTCCAAGGAAGAATCGCTGCGGCGGGTGGAGAACATAACAGGGAAGCGCCTGACATTTCACAAGGTGGACCTTCTGGACAGAGAGGCCCTCTCATCGATTTTCGCCCGCTCCGAAATCCGGGCCGTCATCCATTTCGCAGGGCTCAAGGCGGTAGGAGAGTCTGTGAGTGTGCCGCTCAGGTACTATCACAACAACGTCACCGGCACACTGATCCTTTGCTCGGTGATGATGGAGCACGGGGTCAGAAACATGGTGTTCAGCTCTTCCGCGACCGTGTACGGAGACCCGGAAAGAGTACCCATAAGAGAAGACTTCCCGCTGGGCGCCACCAACCCCTACGGCCGCTCCAAGCTCATGATCGAAGTGATCCTGCGGGACCTGCACGCATCCGATGCCGGCTGGAACATCGCGCTGCTGAGATACTTCAATCCCGTAGGCGCACATGCAAGCGGCCTCATCGGAGAGGACCCGAACGGCACTCCCAACAATCTCATGCCGTTTATCTCCCAGGTCGCCGTCGGGAAGCTACCGATGCTCAGCGTATTCGGCAACGACTATCCCACCAGAGACGGCACCGGCGTCAGAGACTATATCCATGTGGTGGATCTCGCCCAAGGGCACATCCATGCGCTGAAAAAGCTCGAGCAGTGCCCGGGAATCGTCACGTACAACCTGGGAACGGGACAGGGCTACAGCGTCCTGGAGATGGTGCGCGCATTCGAGAAGGCTTCCGGCAGAAAAATCCCCTACCGGATCGCCGAGCGGAGGCCCGGAGATATCGCTTCCTGCTATGCCGATCCGTCCAAGGCGGAATCGGAGCTTGGATGGAAAGCACAGCGCGGCATCGACGACATGTGCAGGGACTCCTGGAAATGGCAGTCGCTCAACCCGGACGGCTATGCGTGAAGTATCTGAGGGTTCGTGTGCCGCACCCGATTGCAAGCGCCGGGTGAAGGAGAAATGGTGAGCGGACGGAAAACCTATCGCGATCACGTGATCAATCTCGCGAACAGAATCCTGAGCGGATACAGCTCCCAGCCGGTGAGCGGCCTGCCCGAGGCATTGAGCGTCATTCTCACCGCCATTGGAGAGAACGTGATGGCGGGCACGGACCAGGTCCCGGAACCCGAGCGCAGCACGGTCGAGCAGTGCTCGGTCTGTGTCTGCTTCATGGCGGCCTGCTCGGTTACCCTGATTTCGAAACTCAATGATCTCGGATATGAGGTGGCGGTCAGCGACCTCATGCACCAGGCGGGGAACCGCGTATTCGTGAATCATACCAGGGAGGACCAGCGGGTGATCGTAGACTCCGGCGTCCTGCTGTTCAAGGAAATGATTCAAGAGGCCGGGAGCAGCCGGAAGCTCACGGAATGGATGGGAAGCGTGCACAACATTACGGACAGGTACGTGCTGACCGAGGGACTGACGGATTGCACAGACCTGTTCGCGCCCCTTTACTTGGTTCTTCTCATGGCTACGAAACAGATCAGCGTCTAGCCGCTTAAGCGGCGGGAGGCAAGTGATGAGCCTGATTACCGATTTTGCCAGGCAGGGGAAAGACCGCGCTCTTTCCAGGACACTTATGGTCCTGGGACGGAAGTTTGTGAGCAAGTACGGCACGCTCTGCGACATCAAGCTCGATTCACACGAGAGAAAGATCGAGCTTCAGGTGCTGCTCAAGGGCGAGCCGGCTCCTATAGAGGTACTCATCAACCGATATGACATCGTTTCCGAAGGCGAGAGCAGCTATGTAATCTTTCATGACATCACCGTGTCACGTGAGTGGATGAGAATACTCGCTGAGGATCACCTCTGTGGGAAAAAATTCGAAATACCGCATAAGTATGCAAGATTGCTCGATGTGATCATCTGATCTCCGCGTTGCGCCCCTGCTCCGGCATGCATGTTCACCGATGAAGAGCGCACGATGTGCTTGCAATCAGAGAGAAATTCTATTACCTAACATTACTTCATGCATGTTCTGATGAGATAGAGTATAATTTGAGAGGATCATGTTGGTACGGAACATTCTCAAGGAACAAAAGACAACGTTCAGCTTCGAGTTTTTCCCTCCCAAGACTCCCGAGGGGTGGGACAGGCTTTTTCTGACGATCTCCGACCTCATTCCCCTGAAGCCTTCCTGGGTGAGCGTCACCTACGGTGCAGGTGGATCCACACGGGAGCATACTCACAACCTCGTGGTGAGGATCCGTAAAGAGACGGACCTGACAGTTGTCACCCACCTCACCTGCGTTGAGGCGAGCAGGGGCGACGTCGCTGCCATACTCGAGCGCTACGATTCCGAAGGCATCCACAATATCCTCGCCCTGAGGGGCGATCCCCCGCTCGGGCAGAGAGAATGGAAGGCCGGCCCTGAGGGGTTCTGTTATGCGACGGATCTCGTTTCCTTCATAAAAACCCGCTTCCCACATATGTGCGTGGGTGTCGCTGGCTTTCCCGAGGGACATCCGGAAACCCGCAACCGCCTCCAGGAGATCGATCACCTGAAGGCAAAGGTCGATGCAGGCGCGGACTACATCATCACCCAGCTCTTCTTCGACAATCGCGATTATTATGATTTCCGTGAGCGCTGCGAGCTGGCCGGAATCACCGTGCCGATCATTGCGGGCATTATGCCCATCATATCCCGCAGCGGCATGATCCGCATGGCCGAGCTTGCGGCACGGGCACGGATCCCGGCCCCTCTCCTGAGGTCGGTTCAGAGGGCGAGCAGCAACGAATCCGTTGAGCGCGTGGGGATCCACTGGGCCACCGAGCAGGTGCGCGATCTCATCCACAACCATGTTCGTGGCATCCATTTCTATACGCTGAACAACGCCAAAGCCACCCTGAAGATCTACGAGGCGCTCGGGGTTGCCGACTCTTTGCAACTCACCTGATATGTCTTTTGAGAGGCCTTCAGGAGCCGGCTTGGTATGCCTTACCAGACAAAAGACATGATGAAAAATCTAACCGGTAAAGGAGCATCGTATGAGTATATGTCCTTGTGGTTCGAAGCTCGATTACGAACAGTGCTGTGAGCCCGTCATCAACGGTTCGCGGCCGGCGGAAACGGCGGAAGAGCTGATGCGCTCGCGGTACACCGCATATGTAAAGGCAGAGCTCGATTATCTCCTGGAATCCACCCATCCGAGCCAGAGGAGCGATTACGATCTCAAAGGCACCAGGCGCTGGGCGGAAAAATCCGAGTGGGACGGGCTCCAGATCATCTCTACAGAGGCGGGAGGCGCAGACGACTCCCAAGGCAAGGTGGAGTTCATCGCCCATTACCGATACAAAGGCCGAAAGACCGCCCATCACGAGCTGGCAGAGTTTGTCAGGGAAGACGGAAGGTGGTTTTTCCGGCAGGGGAATATGGTACCCCAGAAGCAGGTCGTACGTGAGGGGGAAAAGGTCGGCAGGAACGACCCCTGCCCCTGCGGAAGCGGGAAGAAGTACAAAAAATGCTGCGGGGCATAGGGCGGCGCAGCGGCCCTCTTCCCGACCGCCCCGTCAGGGGCGGCTTTTCAGATCAAGGTGCTGCCTGCATCACGTTTTACGCTACCATTGCAGCCCGGACGATTTGCGGCCGGTACGGCGGGTCGCGCCCAAAAGGAGAACATCATCCATGTCGAAAAGATTCAGGACCATCCTGACTTCCAGCATTGCCGTCTCCCTGCTCTACCGGCTCATTCGCGGATATTCGCGGACATTCCGTCTCGAGGTGGAAAACGAGCGCGCCTGGATGGATCATGTCGAATCCGGCGGCGCCGCGATCATCTGCTGCTGGCACCAGCAGTTCTTCTCAGCCATCAGGCATTTCAGGACCTACCGTCATTACAGGCCGTCTCTCATGATCTCCAGGAGCTTCGACGGCGAGATCATCGCGGGAGTCGCATCAAGAACCGGCTGGGATGTGGTGAGAGGCTCATCGTCAAGGGGCGGCCGGGATGCGCTGACGGAAATGGTCGAAAAACTGAGGCAGAAGAAGGTGGCCGCCCATATCGTGGATGGGCCCAGAGGACCGGCCGGAAAGGTCAAAGCGGGGATCATTCGCCTCGCGCAGCTCGGCGGGGCGGTTATTGCGCCTTTCTACGCCCGAGCCGACAGGGCATGGTTTTTCAACAGCTGGGACCGCTTCATGATTCCCAAGCCGTTTGCCCGGGTGACCCTGCGCTTCGGCGATCTCTTCGAAGTCCCTCGGATTTCTTCGCCCGAGGAATTCGAGCGGCATCGCTTCTTCTTGGAAAAAGACATGCAGCAGGGCCTCATTTACCCATAGGCGATTCATATTCACTTTTACGATCGGAATATGATATTTTACCAGTATCCCTGAAAAGGGATATGATGGTATAGGAATACGAGCTCTAGTGCTGAGCGAAGATAATATTTTGTCAGGAGGAGGGTATCATGCTTAAGAAAGTACTCGGGATCTTTTTGGTAACCATGCTGTTCGTTTCCACAGGCTATGCCTTGGAAGTGGGAAAGGTGAATGTGCCTGAATCCATTACTGCAGGCGGCAGCGACCTGGTGCTGAACGGAGCGGGCATACGTAGCAAGTTCGGCCTCAAACTCTATGTGGGAAGCCTCTTTCTCCCCCAGAAGAGCAATGACGCCCAGGCCATCATGGCCGCAGACGAGCCCATGGCCATCAGGCTCAACATCATCTCCGGCATGATCACGAGCGAAAAGATGGAGGATGCCACCCGCGAAGGCTTCGAGAATGCGACGAAAGGCAACATTGCCCCCATCAAGAGCGAGATCGAGTCATTCATCGCCGTTTTCAAGGAACCGATCAAGGAAGGCGATACCTTTGACCTCGTATACGTCCCCGCCAAGGGGGTCGAGGTGTACAAGAACGGTGAAGCCAAGTCCGTTGTCGGAAACCTGGAATTCAAGAAGGCCCTGTTCGGAATATGGCTTTGCGACAAGCCGGCCCAGAAGAGCCTCAAAGAGGGAATGCTCGGGCTGTAAGATCATCATTGAGTCTGAAAATCGGGGGCTTGGAGTCAATTTCTCTTCAAGCCCCTTATTGTCCTCCATCGTGCTCATCAAGTTTCATCCCCTCTTTTCCGAAACCTTGACCATGATCGGAATCTTGATGCCATGGATGCGCTTTGAAAGCCCTCTCTTTGCAGTTGTCAGGAGAATAAATCCTGCTAAGATAAGATAACATGAAAAAATTCGTTCAGGACCTACTCAGGCGTTATTTCTCCGATCCCCAGGTGATTATTCTGATTTTTCTTCTTCTGGCCGGGCTCGTTCTCATTCTTCTGCTCGGCGACATGCTGCTGCCCGTGTTTGTGGCCATCATCATCGCGTACCTCCTTGACGGTGTGGTATCCTGGCTTCAGCGTTTCGGACTGCCCAGAAACGCCGCAGTGATCATTGTGTTCAGCCTGTTTCTCGCACTGTTTGCGGTACTCCTCGTGGGCCTGCTTCCGCTCATATCCCGGCAGATCGCCCAGCTTTTCCAGGAGTTCCCCATCATGCTCGCAAAAGGGCAGCGGGAGCTGCTCAAGCTTCCTGAGCGGTATCCAGAGTTCATTTCCCAGGAGCGCATAAGCCAGATTTTCGCCTACTTGAGCTCGGACATCGGCGACCTGGGACAATACGTGGTCTCCATATCACTCTCATCGGTCCGCAGCATCATCACCCTGCTGGTATATCTCGTCCTCGTGCCGTTTCTGGTGTTCTTCTTCCTCAAGGACAAGCACCTCATCTTTCAGTGGATCAAAGAGCTCCTGCCCGAGCAGCGCGGGCTCACCACCAGGGTGTGGGTGGAGGTGAACCAGCAGTTCGCAAACTATGTCAGGGGAAAGATCTGGGAGATCGTCATCATCTGGGCGATCTGTTATGTGGTGTTCTCCTTTATGGGACTAAGGTTCGCCATGTTCCTTTCGTTCCTCGTCGGCCTTTCGGATTTGGTCCCCTACATCGGGTCCACGGTCATGGCTTTTCCCGTCGCCTTGATCGCCTTTCTCCAGTGGGGAATGGAATGGCACTTCGTCTATATTCTCATCGCATACGGCATCATTCAGACCTTTGACGGAAACATCCTGGCGCCGCTCCTGTTTTCGGAGGCGGTGAACCTCCATCCGGTGGCGATCATCGTCGCCCTGCTCTTCTTCGGCGGCATCTGGGGCGTTTGGGGGCTCATCTTCGCAGTGCCGTTGGCTACTCTGGTTCATGCGGTGTACAAGGCGTGGACCAGCAGTCTGGCTCGACCCATTCCGGTAGGCGTAAGCCCCGAAGAGCTCGAGAAATGTCCGGGGTGATCATCGAGGCTCCCTGAGAGGCCGGCGGTTCGAATACCGGCCGGCTCTATGCTCTGCTCCCATCCTGGCGGACCGCTCAGGATCACAACCGTAAACCCGATATAGAGAAGATGATATTATTTATCTTTTTGCCGACATGAGACGATTACGTTTGGTGAACAGAAGTGCTCTCAAGGCAAGGACTGAATGGACGGACTGACGAAGACACTGCCCCTGCTCAAAGAATTGCGTATACTCATCGTGGACGACTCTGCGGTTGTCAGAAGCGTCCTTTCAAAGGAGCTTCTGAGATCAGGGGTCCAAGTGACTCAGGCTGAAAACGGGCAGCAGGCTCTTGACATCGCACTGCGCAAAGAGTTCGATCTGATCATCACCGATGTGGAAATGCCGTGCATGAACGGCATCGAGCTCTGCAGACGGTTGAAGTCCGACCCCAGAACCCAGCAGATACCTATCGTCATTCTCAGCTCGCTTGACAGCGAGGAGGATATCAGAAAAGGATTCCTGGCAGGTGCATCCACCTACATCACTAAGGCACAGGCCAAGGAGTCTCTCATCGAAACCATTGAAACCGTCCTCCAGAAAACCACGTTCCAGAGGGGACGGCTCATTCTCGTAGTGGACGACTCTTCAACAGTGAGGACCCTTGTAGAAAAAGGCCTCAAGGAGGTGGGATTTGAGGTCGTGAAGGCCGAGAACGGCAGAGCTGCGCTCGAGATCCTCAAAAACGAACGCCCGGATCTTATCCTGAGCGATATCGACATGCCTGAAATGAACGGCGAGGAATTCTGCAAGGCTGTCCATTCGGACCCTCTGCTCGCAACTATCCCCTTTGTGGTGCTGAGCGCGAACAACGACCGCCCCATCATGCGCCGCATGCTCCAGATCGGCGCCGACTCGTATCTGGTGAAACCCTTCAACATCGACCAGCTCGTGATAACCGTCGAAAAGCTCCTTTCCGACAAGCTCCTCCTGCTGTACAAGGAAAAGGAGCGGCTCGAGACCGAGCAGCGGCTGATTCTGGCCAGCATTACCTCTCTGTGCTGCGCCCTGGAGGCTCGCGACGCCTATACCCGCGGCCACTCGGAGGCGGTGGCGTCCATCGCCACCAGAATCGCCGCGGGAATGGGGATGAGCCGGGAAGAAACCGATCTCGTGATGCTCGGGGGCAAGCTGCACGACCTCGGCAAGATCGGGGTGGTGGACAGCGTTCTGCTCAAACCGGGCAAACTCAGCGACGAGGAATTCGCGATCATCAAACGCCATCCCGTGATCGGCGCCGATATCCTGAGGCCGGTGCCGAGCCTGGCAAAAATTCTGCCCATCGTGCTCTATCACCATGAGCGGATCGACGGCAAGGGTTATCCGGAAGGGCTGAAGGGAGACCGCATCCCGCTGTGGGCCAGGATCACTGCTGTGGGCGACACGTATCATGCGCTTACGAGCGACCGTCCCTATCGTGCCGGCATGGACAGAGAAAAGGCGCTCCAGATCATCGAAAGTGCGAGCGGAACCCAGCTCTGTCCCGACTGTGTTGAGATCTTCCTCAAAATGGAGCTCTGGGCGGGCGAAAGCGGCGACACGGTTTCGGACCGTACCGGCGGGCCCTCAGACGAGGAGCCCATCGCTCTTCCCGATGCCGCGGCTGCTCCCGCCCGGAAATGATCAACGGCGGTGATATCCGCCCTGAGATTTTCCGGGAGCCGGCTCGATATGTCCAAGAAAGAATTTGCATTTGGCCGGTATATTGACTATTAATCTTTTCCATTGTCGCAAACGATACGACAACTCAACGATATGATAATACAGAGAGGTCGGTATCATGAGGAGAGACATCGTCCATGAGGGCTCTGATCAGCTGACGTATGAGATCAGGGAGATCGTTGCCGTAGCGGACGTACTGAGAAAATATGGGGTTCAGATCACCTGGGAGAATATCGGCGATCCCATTCAGAAAGGCGAAAAGCTCCCACAGTGGATCAAGGATATCATCATCGATCTCGTGTCGAATGACAGAACCTACGGATACGTCGCCACGCAGGGAGTGCCGGAAACACGTGAGTTTCTCGCAAAAGAGGTGAACCGGCGCGGAGGATATCAGATCACCAAGGACGACATCGTGTTCTTTAACGGTCTCGGCGACGCGGTGGCCAAGGTGTTCAACCTGATGAAACGGGAAGCGCGGGTAATCGGGCCGTCCCCCGCTTATTCGACCCATTCTTCCGCCGAAGCCGCGCATTCGGGATACGATCACCTCACCTATGAGCTCGACCCCAAGAACAACTGGCTGCCGGACCTGGACGATCTCGAGAAAAAGATCCGATACAACGACTCGATAGCCGGGATCCTCATCATCAACCCGGACAACCCCACCGGCTCGGTGTTTCCGCTGGACATACTCCAGCAGATGGTCGATATCGCGAGACGATACCGGGTATTCATGATCTGCGACGAGATCTACAGCAATCTTGTTTACGACACCCACAAAACCGCCCCGTTGAGCGAGGTGATCGAAGAGATCCCTGGCATGGCGCTGCGCGGCATATCCAAGGAGGTTCCCTGGCCGGGCTCCCGGTGCGGATGGATCGAGGTCTTCAATCAGGACAAGCTCAATTTCAAGCGCTACGTAAAAAGCCTGATCAATGCAAAGATGCTCGAGGTGTGTTCCACGAGCCTCCCTCAGTACGCCATCCCACATATTCTGGGAGATCCCAGATATCAGGGCCATCTCGAACAAAGGCGAGCCATGTACGAGAAACGTGCCGAGGAGGCCTGGAAATATTTCTCCGACGTCAATGGCGTCATTGTCAACAAGCCTCAGGGAGCCTTCTACATGACCGTGCTCTTTGAAGAGAATATGCTCAACGATTACCAGACCCTTCCCATCCCCAACGCAAAGGTCCGCAGGTTCATCGAAGACAGGGTCAAGGGCGTGAAACCCGACAAGCGCTTCGTGTATTATCTACTGGGCGCAACCGGGATCTGTGTGGTGCCGCTTACGGGATTCTGCTGCGAAAAGCAGGGATTCCGCCTGACGCTGCTCGAAACAGACGATGAAAAGCGGAGATGGACCTGGCAGACCATCGTGGAAAGCATCCGGACATACCTCGACTCCACGAACAAGGCGTCTGAACCAACCAGTTCCGTGCTGTAGTCTCGAATACAGTTAGGGAGCGTTTTTCGGGTCATGCTGCTGCAGACGGCATCTGTGCAGTATCCCCGGAGAATACGAGAGGTGCTGCCCTTGACCGATACGATCACACAAGAGAGGATATCATATTCCTCGATGGGAGTAACGATCGCAGGGGCGTTATTCCTGCCACCGGCACGGGGCCCGTTTCCGGCGCTTGTGGTGTGCCACGGCTATATGGACTTCAAGGAGAATTACCGCGAGCTCTGCGAGTATCTCTCCCGCCGCGGCATAGCCGCACTGGCGATTGACATGCACGGCCACGGCGAAAGCGGCGGTGAGCGCTACCATCTCGACCTGGATGAATGGGTTGCCGACATCCGCGGAGCCCTGGATGCCCTCCAGGCTCATCCAATGGTGGACGGCGAAAACGTCGGAGCCTTCGGCCTCTCGTCCGGGGGCACCGCTGTCTTGGAATGCGCCCTTGTGGACGAGAGGATAAAGGCGCTTATCACTCTGGATGCCACTGTCAGACCGCTCCTGAGCGTTCCGGAGCGTGCGGGCATGGCAATCCTGACTGCCCTGGGCTGGATCAAGCGCACTCTCACGGGAAGAGACCTGCGCATCTCCATGGTAAGCACATTCCGGAAGGTCCCGGCCGCCCATGATCCAGAAGTCAATGCACGGTGGAGCAGCGATCCCCGGGTCGTCGAGATGTGGTCGTCATTTCCCTTCCCCGGTGCCGGGGCAACTGTCATCGTGGACACCATCACAAGGGTGAACCGGATCACAGCGCCGACCCTTGTGCTTCACGGGGCGCAGGACATGGTCGACAGTCCGCAGACCGCGCGCATGCTCCACGATGCCCTCACCTGCGAAAAAGAGCTGCACATCATCGAAGGCAACGGCCATCTCGGACATCTGGACACAAACAGACAGACCGTGTTCGCCCTGACGGAGGGCTGGGCGCTGCATCATCTCCGGGATTCAGCAGGCCGGACGACGATGATATAATAAACCGTGTTTGGGAAAGGACGGATGGGATGAAGCGGACAGGAAAAAGAATGGCAGCAGTCTTCATCGTGTCGCTTTCTCTCGCCGGCAGCGCTCTTCTTGCCGGCTGCGACGGGAGCGAGGCTGCCAGAGAGGCGGAGGAAACCGTGCGGGAGCTCAGCGGCGCCGAGCTCATCGATAAGGGCGAGAGGCTCAAACAGCAGATCAGGGATCTGAACGCGAAGGATATCGAGAGAATTCAGGAAGATATCTCGAAGGGCATATACGGGCAGGAATGATCCGGATCTGCTGATCTTTGAAGAAATGGCTCCTGCATCCGGAAGCCTGTACCGGGTAGTGCAATTTCAGGTTAAGGGGGGAATGTTATGGAGAATACGTGCAATATCGTCTGGATAACCGGCGCTTCCTCGGGCATCGGAGAAGCACTGGCATATGCATACAGCAGAAAAGGCGCCCGGCTGATCCTCTCTTCCCGTAATGAGGCCAAGCTCCGCGAGGTACGGGGCCGGTGCGAGAATCCCCACCATCACCTCGTTGTCCCGCTCGACCTTCAGGACGCGTCGATGATAAAGGAAAAATGCGGAGAAGTCCTGAAGCATACGGGGCGCGTGGATATCCTGGTGAACAACGGGGGGATTTCCCAGCGCAGTCTCGCGGCACAGACGCCTGTGGCGGTGGACCGCAGAATCATGGAGACGAACTTCTTCGGCACTGTATCCCTCACCAAGGAGATACTTCCTTCCATGATTGAACGGCGCTCCGGCCGCATCGTGGTCATCAGCAGTCTGGTGGGCAAGTTCGGGACCCCGCTGCGATCGGCGTACTCGGCGTCAAAGCACGCTTTGCACGGTTTTTTCGACAGCCTGAGGGCCGAAGTGTGGGACCAGGGGGTCCGGATCACCGTGGTCTGTCCGGGCTTCATCCGGACCAATATCTCGGTCAATGCCCTAACACAGGACGGCAGCCCTCAGGGGACCATGGACGATGCGCAGGCGCACGGCATGCCGTGCGATGTGTGCGCCGAGAAGATCATCAGGGGCGTCGAGAGGGGAAAGTCCGAGATATACATCGGAGGCAGAGAACTGATGGGGGTGTATTTCAAGAGATTCGCTCCCCGGCTCTTCGACAGGATCATCAGGAAAACCCGGGTCACGTAGGGCAGAGCTTTTCACAGGCTGCCTCCGGGCGGATGGGGGATATCGCGCACCCCAGCCCTGAATGAGGCACAGGCTCACCATACGGTATCCATACCGGCTGACAAGGAGATCCCCTATCAATGGAAAAAATCGTAGTCATCGGCGCAGGCAATGTAGGTGCGGCATCCGCGGCCGCCATGGCGCAGGTCAACCTGGGAAGCATCTTTCTCTATGACGTCATGGAGGATCTCGCTGCGGGCCGGGCCATGGACATCAATCAGGCATCGCCTTCTCTCCATACGGACTGCCGGGTGACAGGGAGCCATCATGCGGACGTGCTCGCCGATGCCGGCGTCGTCGTGGTCACGGCCGGCATTGCCCGGCGGGCGGGCATGACCCGCCTCGATCTCCTCAGGAAAAACCTCGCAGTGATGGAGGACCTGTCCAGAAGCTTGATGCAATTCTGTCCCCTGGCCCGGGTGCTTGTGGTGACCAATCCTGTGGATGTGCTCACCTGGTATCTGAAAAACGCGCATCCCGGCATGAATGTTTTCGGGCTTGGATGCTCCCTGGACACGCTTCGCTTCAGATTTTTCATCGCAGAGGCTGCCGGGGTTTCCGTTGACAGCGTCCAGGGCCTGGTCATCGGGGCCCATAACGATGACATGATCCCCCTGGTGAATCATGCCGTGGTAAACGGTATCCCCCTCGCCGAAATGGTGGACCGAAAGACCATGGATGCCGTCAGACAGAACACGAGGACGGCGGGAACCAAGATCGTTCAGATGCTGAAATACCACAGCGGATTCTATGCAGCCGCCCGGGTGGTCTCCCGTGTGGTCGAATCGCTCGTGCTCGACAGGCGGGAGATGTTTCCTTTGAGCGTCGTATGCTCCGGACACTACGGGTATGAAGGCATCCCCCTTGCCCTTCCCTGTATAGCAGGAAGTCAGGGCATCGATCGGGTTCTCGAAATCGATCTCGATGACGACGAGCAGCGAGAGCTGAGCAAATGCGCCTCGTCCATGGCTGAGGTCATAGGAGGCCTTTCGTGAAGCTCTTTGAGAACGCCGCCGTCGGAAGCCTCGTCCTGGCCAACCGGCTGGTGAAGTCCGCCACCCTGGAAAATATGGCGACCCCGGAAGGCCTGCCTACCCGGGACACCCTACGGTTCTACGAACGGCTCGCGCGCGGCGGATCCGGGCTCATCATGACAGGCTATGCCTATGTGCACCCTTCGGGCCGTTCATATCCGCTCCAGCACAGTGCTTCAAGCGATGCCATGGTAGGCATGTGGCGGCCCGTCACGGATACAGTCCACGAGAACGGAAGCAGGATTGCACTCCAGATAGTGCACGGCGGGAGGCAATGCAGGCCCGTCCCGAAAACGGGCACGTCTCTTTTCGCCCCTTCCCGGATTCCCAACCTCGTCCATTTCACGCTGCCCCGGAAAATGACGGAAGAGCAGATCATCTGCACCATCCGCGACTTCGGCCGGGCGGCGGCGAGGGCCAGAGAAGCGGGATTCGACGCAGTTCAGATCCATGCGGCCCACGGATACCTCATCTCGAGCTTTCTCTCCCCGCTGACCAACCGCCGAAAGGACGACTGGGGAGGAACCCCTGAGCTGAGATTCCGCTTTCTCGCAGAGGTGTTCCGGGAGGTTCGCTCCGCTGTCGGCGGCGATTTTCCGGTCATGGCGAAAATGAACATCAGCGATTTCGTCCCGTTCGGCCTGAGCCCGAAAGACAGTTTTCCTGCCGCTCGCAGGCTCGCCTCCCTGGGACTGGATGCCCTGGAGATCAGTGGTGGATTGCTGGAAAACCCCATGGCCATGTGCCGGGGGCGCGCGCCCGTCGATGTTATCAGCCGTGGCAGGACGTTTGCCGTGCGGATGTACTTTTCCACGAGCCTCCAGTTCATGAGGCTGTTCCTGCCCTTCAGAGAGAATTATTTCCAGGATTATGCCGCCAGGCTCAAGCCCACCCTCTCCATACCGCTGATGCTTGTGGGGGGGATTCGAAGCCTGAGCGGGGCTGAGCAGATTCTCCAGTCGGGCTGCGCCGATTTCGTATCGCTTGCCCGCCCCCTCATCAGAGAGCCTGACCTGCCGAAAAAATGGCGGAAGGGCATCGCTGATCGAGCGGGTTGTACCTCGTGCAATCGCTGCCTGGGAGAAATGGAGCAAGGGAGCAGGCTCGCCTGCTACCTGAAGCCGGAAACCGGCTCCACGTGATCAACCCGCCGGGCGAACGGATACGGTCATTCGCGGATGTCTCGGAGGCTGTTGATATCGGGTGTGCACCCGATACTCATCAATGATATAAGCCACGATGGGAGCAGGCGGCATGCTTCACCGGGACTTCACGTCGTGCCGGGAGGACCCGGACGCACGCTTTCCTGCGCGGTGGAGTTGGAAACGATCAACGCTTCACCTGGGTCGGGTACCGCGCACATACGACTATGAATCGCAGGCTCTTCTGGAAACTTCGTGTGGAGAGCAGGGAGGACAGAAAATGAAAAGAAGACCCATAAGTATCTCGGAATTTGTCATCCAGGCGCACTCCATATGGTCGCATCAATGGCTCGTGCTCACCAGCGGCGATTTCGAATCCGGCATGTTCAATTCCATGACTGTCGGTTGGGGGAGCTTCGGAGTCATGTGGAATGTGCCCTTTGCTCAGGTTGTGGTGCGTCCGGGAAGATACACCTATCAGTTCATGGAACAATACGACACGTTCACCCTGTGTGCACTGGGGAAAAAGCACCGCGACGCGCTCAAGATCCTCGGCAGCCGGTCCGGCAGAGATGTCGACAAGATATCGGAGGCGGGCCTGACCCCGATTCCATCAACCAGAATAGCAGCCCCGGGGCTCGCCGAGGCTCAGCTCATCATGGAGCTCAGGAAGATATACTGGGACGACCTCGAGCCCGGGCATTTCCTCGACCCGTCCATCGAGAAAAACTACCCCGACAGAGACTATCACCGGATGTATTTTGGAGAGATACTTGCTATCACAGGCACAGGGTCGTATTCAATTATCTGATGATGCACATCTCCCCCGGCGGCCGGAGAGAACCATGAAATACCAGAAAAAGCTCTGGACGCCTGCATCAGCCGTTGCCTTTCACAGAACGGCCAGGGCGGGCCGCTGAAAGGAACATCTCCATATGCTCGAAGTACGATGGCTCGGCTGTGCAGGACTTGAAGTGACCATAAACTCCCGCACTCTTCTGATCGATCCATACATCTCCCGGCCAGGAATACTCAGGGTTCTGTTCGGCAGGCTCCAACCAGACCGCGACCTGATCGGCGCCTATACCGCCAGGCTTGCCGGGACCGTTTCCGCGGTGATCTGCGGACACACCCATTTCGACCATGCCCTCGATATCCCGGAGATTGTCCGCATTCTCGGCTGCAGGGCGGTGGGTGGCTCAAGCCTCAAAACGCTGATGGACATCTCAGGGGTGTCCTCCGAGGTGCTCGTCTGTTCCGGGAACGAGTATCTGAAGCTCGAAGACGATATCCGCGTTCGGATGATACCGTCGCTGCATGGACGCGTCCTCTTCGGGAAGATCCCCTATGCCGGAGAGATCGATCCGTCCCTCCCGCCGCCGCTCAAAGCCGCCCATTACCGGCTCGGCACTATGTTCATGCCGAGGATCGAGGTGGGAGGCCTAACGCTGATGCATGCCGGCAGCGCCAATTTCATCGAGTCCGAGCTCGACGGCCAACGCTGCGATGTGCTCTTCATGTGCGTACCCGGCTGGAAGGCTGTGCCGGAATATACGACCCGCATGGTGAATATCCTCAATCCCGAAGTGATCATCCCCTTTCACTTCGATGACTTCACCCGTCGCATTCCACCCTCCGGGAATATCCGCACCCTCGCGTTCACCGACATGAAAGGCTTCATCGAGCGCGTGCACAGGTACTCGCCGGGTGCGGTGATCCGTATCCCGAAAACAAACGAAGTGATGCGGTTCTGATCGGTCGCACCCGCCTTTTCAAATGGACCTCCTCCGGGAACCGGCGGCGCGGGAAGGAGCCGGAAACGCCGAAGTCCTGCCGTCTGTCTCCCGACAGCCCGGGTGGAACATGTCCCGCTCGGGGCTGTTTCAAACGGGGAAAGATTTGTCTTGAGCGGCCTCCAGCGAAGGATGTCCGGGCGCCCGATCCTGTTCGGATGCACAAGGATGGACAGGCTCCGGCGTCCTGCTCTGGCTCATGAAGATGCCCAGAAAGACGAGGGCCGAGGCCAGATACTGCACAGCGGTGAATCTCTCTCCCAGGATCAGCCAGCCCAGAAACACGGTGAAGACAGGGATCAGGTTCACGAAGGCGGTTGCCTGGCTCGCCGGAATGCGACTGACGCCGAAGTTGTACAGTCCATAGGCGCCCAGGGTCACGAAGACCCCCAGATAAAGGATGCTCAGGGCGGGGACGGCGATGAATTCCGTAGGCAGGGGGGCTCCAGAGAGAAGCATGGCGGGAAAATAGAAAACCGTGCCGGCAAATGCCTGCAGTGCCGTGAGAAAAAACGGGCTGTATCGCTCGGTGAGCTTTTTGAGGGTAATGGTGTATCCTGTTGCGCATACCATAGCGAGAAATTCGAGGAAATTCCCCAAAGCCGGATGGGGGGCGCCGTCCGACGGAACGCCGCTCGCGCTGAGCAGGCAGATGCCCGAGATCGCGATGAAGAATCCGGCAATGGTCCTTTTCGTCACATGCTCACGGAGAAAGACATAGGCCGCCACAGCCACCATCAGCGGCAGTATCCCCGTGATCATCCCGGCCTGAGACGCAGTAGTGTTCCGTACCGCCGCGCTTTCCAGGAGAAAATACAGACACGGCTCGCACAGGATCATGAAGGCGAGATACTTGAAATCACCTTTCTTCGGGATATTTCCCCTGAGGCCTTTCGCGAAGAACAGGACGGATATGCTCCCTACCGCCATCCGCCCAAAGATCACCACCATGGGATCGTATCCTTCAAAGGCGAGCTTGAGCGCGATAAAGGAGCTGGCCCAGAGCATCATGGCAAGGATGAGACACATCACGGGCAGCGCGGCTGTTCTCCTCTTCATCTAAAAATCTCCGATCCTTTTCTTCAGGGTGAAGGCGTTCATCACATATCACCGGCGGCCAGGCTTTGGAATAGGAAACATCTTCTTCGTGTGAGCGTTCCGGGACATCCCTGATGTCCCGATGTGGAAATAATGGTGGAAATCGGATGCCCTTGTTTATACAATGAGGTGCATCTGCTGCAGAAAAAAACAGGAGAAAACGCCATGCGTTTCTGTCCGAAATGCGGAAACGGCCTGATATGGAAGGACATCGACGGGAAGTCCCGAAAGGCATGCTCGTCGGACGGTTGTCCCTATGTGTTCTGGGACAATCCCACGCCCGTTGTCGCGGCTGTTGTGGAATATGAGGGCGATGTGGTCCTTGTCCGCAACAAAGGCTGGCCTGAAAAGATGTTCGGCCTGATTTCCGGGTTTCTGGAGAAGGGGGAATCCCCGGACGACGCCGTCTTGCGGGAGGTGCGGGAAGAGCTGGACCTCGACGGAACGATCGAGAGCTTTATCGGGTATTATCCCTTCTTCGAGATGAATCAGCTGATCCTTGCGTTTTCCGTCATCACCCGCGGTACGATACGTATGGGGGATGAACTCGAGGAATACCGGCGGGTGAGCCCGGCGAAGCTGAAGCCCTGGCCCTTTGGAACAGGTCCTGCAGTGAAGGACTGGCTCCTGAAGAAGGGCGTTTCTCAATACTGAGGTGTGCGCATACACGGCAGGCCTCTTTCTTGGCAGCATCCGGATGGAGCCCGCCGGAAACAAAGATGAATGTATGAGTCATTGATCATACGTTCATTGAATCACAAAATAAGGAGGATCGTCTTGAAGAAAATCTCTGTGCTGTCATCAATGCTGCTGTTCGGGCTCGTATCTCAGGCAGGAGCCGATACAGATATGCCGAGAGTCCGGCTCGAGACCACCAAGGGGGATATCGTCATCGAGCTCGATCGTGAGAAGGCGCCGAAAACCGTAGAAAACTTTCTTTCTCTTGTGAACTCAGGCTTTTATGAAGGCACGATCTTCCACCGGGTGATCAAGGGGTTCATGATCCAGGGAGGCGGGCTCACCGCGGATATGAAGCAGAAATCCGCAGGCCCTGCAATTCAGAACGAGGCGGACAACGCGCTCGAGAACCGTCGCGGCACCATTGCCATGGCCCGCACGCAGGACCCCCACTCTGCCACATCCCAGTTCTTCATCAATACCGTTGACAATGCATTCCTCAACTTTAAGTCAAAGACTATCAGCGGATGGGGATACTGCGTGTTCGGCAGGGTCGTCGAGGGCATGGACACGGTGGATGCGATCGAGAGCTTCCCCACGGGTACATCCGGGATGTACAGCGATGTGCCTGTGAGCCCGATCGTGATCAGGAAAGCTTATGTTGAGAAGGCTTCGGGCGCGTAGCGCTCCAGAGGCCTCGACGTGGCGGCGAAGAGGCGGATGATCCGAGGCGGGTCGTCCTCACGGTCCGCCGCCCTGCCGGATGATGCAGTGTACGCGCTAGCCGCTGTAGCGCGATGAAATCACGCTTCAGACATGAGAGGTGAGGTTTGGACCGTCCCCGAAAAAGGGCTGTCGTTTCCTGGGCGCTGTATGACTGGGCGAACTCCGCGTTTGCTACGACCATCATCGCCGGATTCTTCCCGATCTTTTTCAAGCAGTACTTAAGCGCCGGGGTGGACACCGCCGTGAGCACGGCCCGGCTCGGACTGGCCAATTCCATCTCGGCGATCGTGATCGCCCTGAGCGCCCCTTTCCTGGGTGCAATCGCGGACAGGGGCACCTCACGAAAACGCTTCCTGATGTTCTTTGCCATTATGGGCATAACGGCCACCTCCGCCATGTCCCTCGCTTCGCAGGGGTCCTGGGTCATCGCCGTGTGGCTCTACCTCTTTGCATCCATAGGATTTTCGGGCGGCAATGTGTTCTACGACTCGCTGCTGCCCGGCGTGGCCCCGGAAAACCGGGAACACTTCGTATCCTCCCTGGGATTCGCCCTCGGCTATCTCGGCGGTGGGGTGCTCTTCGCAATCAATGTGTGGATGACGCTCAGGCCATCTTTCTTCGGATTCACCGACGCATCACAGGCGATCCGCTTTTCTTTTCTGAGCGTGGGCCTGTGGTGGGCCCTTTTCACCATTCCACTCATCATCTTCGTGAAGGAGCCCCGATCGATCTCGGCTGCTCGCGGCAAAGACATGGTCATCGGGGGGTTCCGCCGTATCAGGAGCACATTCCGCGAGATCAGACATCTGCGGATGATCTTCCTCTTTCTCATCGCATACTGGCTTTATATTGACGGCGTGGACACCATCATCCGGATGGCGGTCGACTACGGGCTCTCTCTGGGCTTCGAGGCGAAAGACCTCATCCTGGCTCTGCTCATCACCCAGTTCGTGGGTTTCCCCAGCGCTATCGCATTCGGTTATTTCGGGCAGAAGGCGGGGGCGAAGAAGGCCATACTGGCCGCTATCTGCGTCTATCTCTTTATCTCCGTCTGGGGGGCCTTCATCCGAAGCAAGGAAGAATTCTATCTGCTCGCCGCGATCATAGGACTCGTACAGGGAGGCATCCAGGCCCTTTCCCGGTCGTTCTACGCCCGGATCATCCCCAAGGGCAGGTCCGCCGAGTACTTCGGATTCTACAATATGCTGGGCAAGTTCGCTGCGATCATCGGACCTGTGCTGATCGGGCTGACCGGTCTACTGGCCAGGTCGCTCGGCATAGGCGGCACCCTCGCCACCCGGTTGAGCATCGTTTCCATCTCTGTGCTCTTCCTCTCTGGCGGCATCCTCTTTCTATTCGTGGATGAGGAAAAAGGCAGGCAAGAGGCCGCCCGCCTCGACGCGCAAGAGACTGGAGGATGAATAGCCCGTGAAATTCATTGTCCTGCTCATCGATGCGCTGAACCTCATCCGCAGAGTGGATGCCGCGCGTCGCAACCATGCGGGAAGCCCCGCGGGGTCATCCGTCGACGCATGTGCGCAGTCGCTCACGCGAGCGGTGAACGAATGCGCCCCTACTCATGCGGTGTGCGTTTTCGAGGGCACGGGCACGAGCTTCAGGACTGAGCTGTATCCGGGCTACAAAGCGGGCCGATCCCCTATGCCCTCAGATCTTCAGCGGGACATACCCGCAATCAAACAGGCTTTTTTGAACATGGGGATAGCGTCCGTCGAAAAGGACTGCGTGGAGGCGGACGACGTCATTGCGACGCTCGCATCGAAAATAGAGGCGGCGCGTGGCTGTGCGGTCATCCTTTCCACGGACAAAGTGTTCCTTCAGCTCCTCTCGGACTCAATCCGCGTGCGAGACCACTTTGCCAGACATTACCTCGATCATGCGTACGTTCGCGACAAGTTTCAGGTCGAGAGCGCTCAGATGGCGGATCTCCTTGCGCTCGCCGGAGACCCGACGAACAATATTCCAGGAGTTCCGTCAGTAGGCAGGAAAACCGCAGCGCGGCTCCTTCACGACTATTCCTCCCTGGAGAATGTGCTGGCTCATGCGCCACAGATCAAAGGCCCGGCGGGGAAGGCCATCCGCGAGCACGGCAGCGACGCCCTGTTGTTCCTTCGCTCACGCGCCTGAAGAAAGACATCGATCTGGGCCTGAACCTCAGGTCTTTCCGGTATCGCAGGCCTTAGGGGCCCCTCGGGCGGATTGTCGCTCGAGAAAAACCCCGGACCCTGAGCCGAAGAATCGGAGGCCGCGCACGCCCCTGAGGGCGGAAGTGCTACTCGGTCCCTGAGACGACGAGCCTGCCGTGCTTGATACCCTTGATGGCCATAAGCCGGTCTGCCAGCCGCTGCAGCCGGGATGCCCGGCCCTTGAGCACGATGGTTTCCAGACAATTGCTGTGGTCCAGGTGTATATGCTGGCTGGAGACGATGTTATCGGTGTAATCGTGCTGAATGTCGAGAAGCCGGTTGACCACGCCCCTTTTGTGATGATCGTAGATAATGACGATGACCCCGGCGACCTCGCGGTCCTCACTACGGGCTTCTTCCACCAGCGCGCTCCTGATGAGGAACCGGATGGCCTGGCTTCTGTTGGGAAACTTGTGCTTGGCGGAGAGCCTGTCGAGCTTTTCCAGGAGATCTTCTTCAAGAGAGACGCCGAACCTTCGGACCTTCATCATACCACCTCATTGGAAAAACTATCACATGAGCGTGCCTGAGAACAATCGTGTTTTCATCGGCATGCAATCGGGTCGGTACGCCGTTGTTCTGTGGTGATCATGGGTACGCTCCGGCCGGAAGCGAAGTCGATCAGAGCATGGTGCGCTTGCCGTTATAGCGTTCTATATCATAATATTTGTCCAGATCCACGGTCTTGATCTTGTTGATGATCTCCTTCATGGGCACGGATGTGATCTCGCCGTGAAGATAGCTCACCATCCTGCCGAAATCCTCGTTTACGATCATGTCTACCGCAGCGATCCCAAACCACCGCGCCATGAGCCTGTCCCGGGCGGAGGGGACGCCCCCCCGCTGAAGATGACTCAGGATGACATATCGGGATTCGAAGCCGGTGTTGCGCTGGATCTGATCGGAGAGAAACGCCGCAATGCCGCCCAAGGTTCTGTGGCCGAACTCGTCCAGCCGCTCGTCCTTGCAGAACTCTCCTTCTCCCTTGAGACAGGCGCCCTCGGATACGACCACGATGCTGTACTGGACCTCGCGGCCCTTTCTCCCCCGCAGGAGCTCGAACACCCGTTCCAGCTCGAAAGGATACTCCGGAATGAGAATGATGTACGCGCCGCTGCTCTCTCCGCCCTGCAAGGCGAGCCACCCGGCATGTCTGCCCATGGTCTCCACCACGAAAATGCGATTATGAGATCCCGCAGTGGTGCGGAGGCGGTCGATCTCTTCGGTCACGACATTCAGCGCCGAGTCGTACCCCAGTGAATAGTCGGTCCCCACCAGGTCGCCGTCGATGGTCTTGGGGATGCCGATGGTCTTGATGCCGCGTTTGTAGAGCTTGTAGGCCACGCCGAGCGTGTCTTCCCCCCCGATGGCCACCACGACATCGATGCCAAGCTTGCCGATGTTATCGATCACAAGATCGGACCGGTCGTTCTTCGGGTTGAACGGGTTGGTACGGGACGTTCCCAGATTCGTGCCTCCATAGCGGTCCCAGGTCCTGACCTTTTCTTCGTCCAGGGGTTCGATATAAGAATTTCTGCTTTCCTCGTCGTCGGGGTCGACATTCACCAGGCCCTTCCATCCTTCCTTCACACCTATCACTTCGAACTTCATGGAGCGTTTGTCGGCCAGGAGAGGATCGAGTGCTGTCTTGACGACCCATTTGACGGCACCGTTCAGGCCGGGACAGTCGCCTCCGCCGGTAAGGACAGCGATTTTCGTCGTCATGGGCTTCCCCCCTTTTCTTTCATGCGCGATCACAAAGGCATCGAGTATGCCTGAAATAATTATATTCTATTTGATCGTCTCGGCAAGTCGGTGCTAAATATTGAAACCGACTTGAAAAACCGGAGGCAGAGATGAAAGTGGTATTCCATGAGGACTTCTATCGGGCGTACACCGCCGATCCTGCGGCGGAAGAAGGCAGGGTGGAGGCCGTGGTCGAGGTCATAGGCCCGCACGTGGAATTCGTGGATGCCTCTCCGGCACGCATCGAGGACATAGAGGCCGTCCACACGAAGGACCACATCGAACGCGTGAAGAGGATGGGTCTTCACGAGATCGCTTCACTTGCGGCCGGAGGGGCGATCCGGGCCGCGACCATCGGTCTTGTCGAGCCATGTTTCGGGCTCATCAGACCCCCCGGCCACCATGCCTCATCGGATTCGTCGTGGGGGTTCTGCTACTACAACAACATGGCCATTGCGCTGGAGCATCTCAAAAACAGCGGGAAGATCGATACCGCCTTTATCCTGGACTTCGACCTCCACTATGGTGACGGAACGGTCAATATCTTGGGTGGCAAGAGCTATGTCACCATTTTCAACCCGCAGGCACACGACCGCCTGTCGTACATGAACGAAGTCATGGACGAGCTGGACCGCTGCAGCGCGAATATGATCGCTGTCTCGGCCGGGTTCGACAACCACATCCAGGATTGGGGCGGAACCCTTGCAACCGGAGATTATCAGGAGATGGGGCGCGCCGTCAGAGAGGCGTCCGTGAGAAACCGGGGGGGATGCTTCGCCGTTCTTGAGGGCGGATACAATCAACGGGTTCTGGGGCACAATGTCCTGGCCCTGATCAAGGGACTTTCCGGGCAATGACCCGGGGCAGCGGCCCGACATTGCGGTAAAGGAAGTAGAGAGACCGGCGGGACGGGTCATTGCCCGGCACCGGGGGTTCAAGTGTGGCCGGGCCGTCACCGATAGGCACTCTGTAACGGAAGCGGATCGGGAGAGACAGTCCCGATTCCGGCAGTGAGGAGACACAGATATGCAGAATGCATGGCTCCTGGACGAGCCCTCCCTCTATCTGAGGTTCGGCATCGCGCTGCTCATCGGCGTCCTTGTGGGCATGCAGAGAGAGTATTCCTTCGGAGAGCCCGAAAAGGAGCACGCCGCCGGCATCCGCACGTTTGCGCTCATGGGGCTTATCGGCTGCGCCTCGGCACTCGCATCGGATCTCCTCGGATCTCCCTGGCCCTTCGTGTCCGTAGTCCTGGTGCTCGGCGCTTTCTTCGCCGTCACGTATTTCGTGGACGCATGGAGAGGGCAGGCAGGCCTCACCACCGAGGTCTCGGCCCTCATCACCGTACTGAGCGGGGCGCTGGTATTCTGGGGCAAAATCACTCTTGGCATCGCACTGGGAGTTGCGACTACTGTTCTGCTCTCCATCAAGCCCGAAATGCACCGCTTCGTGAGGCACCTCACCCGGGAAGATCTCTACGCCACACTCAAGTTCGCGGTGATTACGGCTATCGTTCTTCCCATTCTGCCCAACCGCAACTTCGGGCCGCCGCCGTTCGACGTGTTCAATCCTTTCGTCATCTGGCTCCTGGTGGTTTTCATCTCAGGCATCAGCTTCATAGGATATATCCTCATCCAGGTGCTGGGCGCCCAGAAGGGTATGGGCCTCACAGGGCTCCTGGGAGGCATCGCGTCCAGCACTGCGATCACATTCGGCATATCCCATCAGAGCCGGCGCGAGGGAGGGCTGTCCCGGCCGTTCGCCATGGCCCTGCTCATCGCCTGGACTGTCATGTTCGCCAGGCTCATGGTTATTCTCGTGGTACTGAACCGCGATCTGGCGATCCTGCTCTGGCGTCCTCTGCTCATCCCCGTCCTGGCCGGGGCCGCCTACTCCCTGTTCCTTTTCATCCTGCACAGAAGCGAACGTTCCGCGGAAATGAGGATTAAAAACCCCTTTGAGCTCTGGCCTGCGATCACATTCGGTATTGTTTTCACACTCATCCTCTTTGCGGCACAGGCGGCACAGATCTATCTGGGCACGAGCGGCATATACATCACGAGCTTTCTCTCCGGACTTGCGGATGTAGACGCGATCGCCCTTTCTCTGGCATCGCTGAGCCACGCAACGAGCGGTATCCAGCTTTCCACTGCCGCGAGGGCTGTTGTCTTCGCAATCATCGCCAACACCTTCCTCAAAGGCGTTTTCGTGCTCGCCATCGGCTCTCCCGGATTGAAGCGCACCATCATGCCCGGATTCTTCCTGCTCATGGGCGCGACTATCCTCGCCGTATTCCTCACCTGATCGATGACGGGCGGGACAAGGCTCGACATATTTTTTGCATATTCACTTGTGCGTCTGGTGAGGCATTCTTCCGGTGCGTACCGGCGCCGATATCTGCACCGTCGGTCCGGCACGTTCCCGTGCACCTGCCAGCGGCCGGATTGAAAATTTCTTTACTGTCCGGTATGATACGGCGTCAGGGCTTCCCCTTGCCCGGGTCGCGGTGTCACGAACGCGAGAGACACTAGGAGGCGGTTCATGAAGGTGAGCAGTGTCGGTGAAATGAGGGCTATGGACAGGTCGGCCGTGGAGACCTACGGGATTGCAGAGCTTCTTCTCATGGAAAACGCGGGCTTGGCGGCATGCACAGTTCTCGAGAGGGAGCTGGGAATCCGGGGCAGGACGTTCCTCATCTTCTGCGGCGGAGGAAATAACGGCGGCGACGGTTTTGTGGCGGCGCGAAAGATTCTTTCCGCAGGCGGAACGCCCGAGGTGTTCATCCTTGGCGACCCCGGCAAATACCGGGGCGCCGCAAGGACAAACTTCGACATTCTGAATAGACTGCCCGTCGCCGCAGCCAGGCTCGACTCCCCGGAAAAAGCTTCCGACGCCCTTTCACGGTGCGACGCCGTCGTCGACGCCCTGCTCGGCACCGGCATCGACCGGGAAGTGACCGGGCTTTACGCCGAGACGATCAGGATGATCAACGGGAGCGGCAAGCCCGTGCTCAGCCTCGACATCCCCTCGGGTGTGAACGGCGATACCGGCAGAGAGATGGGCGATGCGATAGAGGCCGACTACACCGTCACCTTCGGGCTGCCCAAGATCGGTAACCTGCTCATGCCGGGCAATGCCCTGTGCGGCAGACTTTTTGTCACTCACATCTCCTTTCCGCCGGAGCTCTATGCCGCCCCGCACATCAGGATCGAGATCAACGACCCTCCCGCCCTCCCCCCCCGGGACCCGCAAGGTCATAAGGGGACATTCGGAGAGGCCCTCTTCATCGGAGGATCAGCGGGGTATTACGGCGCGCCGTACTTCTCCGCGCTCTCTTTCCTCAAGGCGGGCGGCGGCTATTCCCGCCTCGCGTGCCCGGAACGCGTGGCCCCCTTCATCGCGGCCAAGGGGAGCGAGGTCGTGTTCATCCCTCAGAAGCAGACCCCTGCAGGGAGCATCTCGTACGAGAATAAAAACGACCTGCTTGCATCGGCGGCACGGATGGATATCGTGATCATCGGCCCGGGCCTCTCTCTGAACGAAGAGTCCGCCCAGCTCGCGCGAGAGCTCGCGGCCGCTGTCGACAGACCGCTCATTATCGACGCGGACGGCATCACCGCGGTATGCAAAGACATCGGCATCCTGAAGAAGCGAACGGCCCCGACCGTTCTGACGCCCCACCTGGGCGAGATGTCGAGAATGACGGGGCTGAAAGTGGACCACATAGACGCCGACAAGATAGCAGTACTGACAAAGACGAGCCGGGAACTGGGCTCCATCATCGTGCTCAAGGGAGCCAGAACCCTTATCGGATACCCTGACGGGCGGGTTCTCATCAATCTGAGCGGAAACTGCGGCATGGCGACCGCGGGATCGGGAGATGTCCTCACCGGGACCATCGCCGCCATGCTGGGTCTGGGCCTGGACATCGAGAACGCTGTTGCAAAGGGCGTGTTCATCCACGGGGTATCGGGTGATATTGCGGCTGCAGATCTGGGCCAGGACGGCATGACCGCGCAGGATATCCTCGAGAACCTTCCCAGGGCGCTCATGATGGACCGTGCGCGCGATCTGGACAGCCTCTATCCCGGAATAACGACTGTGTAGGCCGGTCTTCGACCGGCACCGGTGGGAGCCGCGCACCACAGTTTTTCCATCGCCATTGAGGTAACACTTCGGGGCAAACATATGTATCCGCCCCTCAAGCTTTCGCTCTTGTCTGTCGATAGGAGAGGTAACGGAAACAATACTCTCTTCATAACTGCCAAGATGCCTCGTGCTTCTTGGTTTTTTTTTGCCGTTTTCTGTACCGGTCATGCTTTTGATGTTATTTGTGCAATGAGGATAATATGTCATGAGATGAGGCCGCCTCCGTGATAACCGGCGGCACTCTTTGATTCGCCCGGCGAAAGGAGCTTCATGACAGCGCAGCGGTTTATCAATGGAATGCACGCCAGGTTCAGGGAAGCCGCCTCTTCGAGAGGGACCGTCCTTTACATCCACGGACTGGGCGATTCCGGACTGTGCCTTGAGGGAATCATGGCGCATCCGCTCTTGAACGGCTTCTCCCATCTGGCTGCCGATCTGCCCGGGTACGGCAAGAGCCCGTGGCCCGATAAACCCCTGAGCATTCCCATGTACGCCGATCTGCTGGCGCAATGGATCTCGTCACCAGAGGTCCCCCTCGATGTCGCACAGGTCATCCTTGTCGGGCATTCCATGGGCGGCGTGATCGGCACCGTGCTCTGCGAACGCCATCCCGAAAAGGTGCGAGCGTTCATCAATGTGGAAGGGAACATCTCTCTTCAGGACTGCACATTCAGCTGCACAATCGCGGCCCACAGCCTGGATGACTTCATCGAGCGGGGCTTTACGTCATTTCGGGATGATATCTACAAAAAGGGGCTAAGCGAGCGGGCGCTGAGAATCTATCATGCCGGCCTCCTCATGTGCGACCCTCGATCGATTCACTTCAACAGCCGGGAGCTCGTCGAGCTTTCTGAGAGCGAGGAGCTTGAGGCGAGACTCGGCTCTCTGAAAATCCCGGTCTTCTATGTATGGGGAAGCCCGGGAGGGACGGCAGAGCATTCCCGGAGCCTCCTCAGAACACAGGGCGTTCCACTGGTGCCTGTCCATGAATCCGGGCACTGGCCTTTTATAGACCGGCCCGACGCGTTTGCCGAGAGGATCATCGAAATCGCTGGAGCTTTGCGGGCATAGTCCTTGCCGTTTGCCATTCTCTCTCATCACTCTATTGTTTAAAAGAGGGGGACCTTCCATGAAGGGGAAAAAGCTCATACGCCAGGGAGAGAGAATACCTGTCAGGCTCAGTTTTTCCGAGCGCAATCTCTTGTTCGAGCTCACGTTTGCCGAACCTGCCCTTATAGATCGTCTGAGACTCTCCCTGCTCGATAAAGACGAGATCGTGGCGAAGTTCAGCCTCGACGAGCTCAACAGTCTTCTCGAGTCCATCTCAGCTGTAGCGAACCACACAGCGGACAGCGGCCTCGAGATGGATCTCGACAGGCTCTTCGATCACATCATCCGGATCTGCAACTCCTATGTTGAAAAGTGAAGGGTGTTATTCGAACATCACGAGGCGAGAAAACCGACGGCGTCCCATGCAAGGACGGCTGCGAACAGCCAGAGGATTATTCCCAGTCCTTTCATGCACAGGCGGTAAGCTCTTCCGAGCAGCAGGTGCCGGGCGGAAGCTGTAAGCAGAGCAAGCATCACCTTCGAGCCCACAAGCATGAGGTAAAATCCCACGACGAACGATACGGCCTGCGGCATCCCTTCATGGTATGCCCGGATGACTATCGGAGAGCCCACGGCCATCCAGAAAAGATATGGATGAGGGTTGAGCAGGTTGACGGCGACACCTCTGCGCAGAGACCGCATGTGTGATGCAGATTCTCCATGCTCGATCCCGGGGGAGAAAAAGGTCTCGTATCCGAGGAAGACGACAAACCCTGCGCCGAACAGCGATATGATCCCCATGGCGAGGTGGGTCCGGGTCAGATGTGCAATGATGAGCAGCGACAGGACAACGTTGGGCAGATCGGTGATCAGAGGCGCAAACGCAACGCGGATCCCCCCCTTTTTGCCGTGCCTGAGCGTCTCTGTCAGAACAAGGGTGAGCAGCGGCCCCGGAGCGAGCCCCGATGAAAGACCGAACACTATCCCCGACACAAGATACGCCGCCATCCGCCTCCCTTTCATGTACTGTATATTCTCAAAGAACCCGGCAGACAATCATCATTCTTCATGAAAGAAATATCTTGATAATAGTGATTCAGGTTCTTACATTGAGAACACCACAATGCAGTGACAGGAGGGCCCATGTTTGAAACGATACTGTATCCCACCGACTTTTCGGACGTGGCGCAGAAAGCGCTTACGTATATCGACCGGCTGAAGTCCTCAGGGGCCACAACGGTGATCATCGTCCATGTCATCGATGCAAGGACTCTTGACCTGCTCGTCTACGCCCCGGCGCACTACATGACCATCGAGAAAGATCTGCGCGAGGATGCAGAGAACAAGATGGCGATCGTCAGAAAACACCTGGAAAAAAGCGGTTTCGATGTAATCATACGGATCGAGATAGGGATACCGGCGGATGTGATCCTTCAGCTGGAAAAGGAGGAAGACGTCTCGGTAATCGTTCTGGGCTCGCACGGCAAGAGCAACATCAAGGAGATGTTCCTCGGATCTGTTTCCGAAAGAGTCATACGCTCGGCGCTCAAACCAGTGCTCGTAGTGAAGCGGTAGAGCTCGGGGCAGGGGTGCCTGTCTCGAGCCCGGAGAACCTGCTCCGGGAACAGTGCAAGCCCTGCGAGATTCTCACGGACGACAGACACGGGAGGATGTCGCCCTTGACTTCAGCGTTCTCGCTATGACGCGGCTGGGTGTTCTCATAAGGCCTTTGATCTTCCCTATGGATTTCCCAAGACATTCCGACATCGGACTCCATCGGCGCCGGAAGAATACCGGAACCGATGTGCCCCTTCATGCCGATCCGCAGGGCATACATGAGTTGTTTGATCGTCCTCTCTCTCCTGTATCCACTCCCTCCAGGGGCAGAGGAAGAAGAGCAATACCCTCCGCATGCAGCAGGGTATCTTCTGAATGAAGCCAGGCGCGCATGAACCGGGGAAAAGCCTTGGGGAAAACGCCTTCTATTCGGGTTCGACAATACTGTCAGTTCCTGCGAGGATGTATTCCCAATCATCCAATGTCTTGCTTTCCGAAAGGATCATGCTGACAAGGTTCCCCCAGGTTGTCCCCGGGGAGCGGTTGCAGGCGAGTTCGGCATACCTGCTGAGATCGTCCTCGGCAGCCTGATGCTGATCAGGAAAGTATATCGACATGCCCGATATCTCATCGGCCCGATCCATGCCGTATATTTCGTTGCATATGACTATGCGAGACAGCGCCTTTCTCAGGTCTTCGCTCATGAGCCGGACATCCGGCTCGGAGGTGAGCAGTGCGAGCTCATTCAGAAAACTCCCAAGATCGCGGTTCTCCGGATACTCAAAGCATACCGCTGCATCACGTGCATCTTCGATGCGCGCCTGCTCCGTATCCATGCAATCACACAAACGCTCCGCCAGCTCGCACATGCCGGCGTGGAACCGATCGATCCCCGACATATCCACAGCCGACTTCGTCATTACCAGACCGTCCAGCCCGATCTGCTCGTAGAACTCTCTGCATTTCCCTGTGATGGTCTTCGCCAGCCGGGATCCGTCCATGGAAGGCGAATTCACCAGCTCCCGGAGTATTGTGTCGTAAGAATCTCCATAGCTCGGGTAAAGGCCCTCCGAAAAAACGAGGTGATCGGCCGCGCCTCTGAATTCGTATGCTACTTCATACATTCCCATGAGGCAGGCGTCAAAGTTTATGATATCAAACACGATACCGCTCTCGCGAACGGCTCGAGCAAGTTCTCCTATCGTCATCATGACGGATCTGCCCGCCGAGGTGTAGTCGATAAACATTCCTTTGGGGGCGATGAATGAGGCGGTATATTCCTTCCAGCCCGATCCATGGCTCCACAGAACCAGCGCATAGCGGTCGGCCGGGTAGTTCTCGGCGGCCCATGTTATGAACTCCGTCAGCGTGACCGGATCCGTCATGTCTCTGTTCCCGATCTCTTCATGCCACGGACCGATGACTCCGGGCCGAGCGTCGTGCATCACCCTGCCCCGAATGGTTGGGGCGGCCCCCCCGTCGGTCTGCACAGAACTGAATTCCGCCTGGACCACGATGTTCACGTTGTATGAAGATCCCACCTCCTCCATCTCGTCAATGTCGACCAGGGCGGCATGAGAGATATCGTTGTCTGCGGCTAGGTAAACCATATAGGTCCATGAACCTTCGTCAGCCGGATCGAAAAACTTCCCAGGGTCATCTCTTTCACTACTGCAAGAGATGAGCATCATGATGCATATCGCAGGCAGAACGCCCCGGAAAACTCGGAAATACCGGCATGGCCGCCAGGCATCGTCATTTCCTCTTCGGCTCCTACATGTGCGTTCCAGTTTGAACATGATCAGCACCAGCGTGTAACGGTCGCCTCTACTGCGCCTTTTTCAAAGATACATAGTAAGGTATCGCCGGTCTCCGTCAAATTCCCTGGAAGAGAGCCTGCTCGCAGTTGCTATGCATCTGCATGGAGAAATATGTTTTTTACTCTTATATATTACCTTCTATGAGCAACTTAAAATACAATATTCAATTGAATCAATTTATTATGTTTTTTGTTTATTGATTTATTGACATTTCTTATTATTGTCATATAAATTTATAAAACTAACAGCTAGGAATGTGCTACTATATGAGTATGAGTATTTTTTTTTGGAATTGGGGTGCTTTCAGTTTCCAGGTTCAGCCCTGTTCATTGCCTGTCAACATCTCATCAGGTGATGCACAACAACTTTCACAGCATGGAGTCCTGCCATGGATATGAAGCGTGATTACTACGAAGACATCGAAATCTTCAGCAGCGGCACGGTTCTTTTCTGGTCCATCGCACTGCTCATCTTCCTCTTTACCCTGCCTCTGTACTTCCCCAGCTACAACGTCTATCTCTTCAACATCATCCTGGTGCACGTGATCCTGGCCGTCGGGCTCAATATCCTCGTAGGCTACACCGGCCAGATATCGCTCGGCCATGCCGGGTTCTTTGCCATCGGGGCCTATGGAACGACCATTCTGATGACTCACCTGGGCATTCCCTTCTTTGTCTCGATCATCCTCGCAGGCCTCATCGCCGCATTTTTCGGCTTTATCATCGGCCTGCCCGCGCTGAGGCTGGAGGGCCCCTACCTTGCCATCGCAACACTGGGCTTCGGGCTCACTATCATGCACATCATCGGCAGATGGGAGGTGTTCGGCGGACGGATGGGTATCCAGGCTCCGCCTCTGGATATCGGCGTCCCCCAGATGGGGCTGAGCATCCTGCTCGACTCTGACGTGAAGATGTATTACCTGATCCTCATCATCACCATCACTATGGTGATCGGGGCGAGGAATATGATGAAGACACGCGTCGGCCGAGCATTCGTGGCCATCCGCGACGATGATATCGCCGCAGAGGTCATGGGGGTGAACCTCACGGCGTTCAAAACCCTTTCCTTTGCCGTCAGCGCGTTCTATGCAGGTGTTGCCGGCGGCCTTTTCGGCTTCGTGCTGGGATTCTTCGATCCTTTCACATTCAACCTCATTCTCTCCATCATCTTCCTGGTGATGATCGTTGTGGGGGGACTCGGATCCGTGCTGGGCGCTATCATGGGCGCAACGCTCATCACCTATCTCCAGTACGACCTGCTCAAGAATATCGACGAGATGCCGTACCTGGGCGATCTCCTGGTCTGGGTCTCCCGCAAGTGGTTCACCGTGATCGGGCTCGAAAACTTCAACAGCATCCTGCTCGGCCTCATCATGCTCGGCATCGTCATCTTCGAGCCGCTGGGCATGTTCGGCATATGGATACGGATCAAGAAGTACTGGAAAACCTGGCCGTTTTAACTGCTGAGGAGAGGAGCGTAAGAGACCATGATTGAACAACTTATCATAGAAGGCTTGGCGATCGGCGCATGTTACGGGCTCTTCGGCGTGGCTGTGGCCATCATCTACAAAACCTCCGAAGTGGTCAACTTCGGCCAGGGCGAGATGGGGATGATTTCCACGTTCGTGGCATATCACATCCTGGCCCAGTACGGTCTTCCTTTCTGGCTCGCCTTTCTCATCACCATAGTATTCGCGATCCTGCTGGGCATGTTCATCGAGTTCTTCTTCATGCGGCCGGCCAAAGACCCCACCGTGCTCGGCCTCATCATCATCACGCTGGGAGCTGAAATGCTCCTCATGGGGCTCGCCAGTTGGAAGTGGGGGGCGGAGCAGAAGGACTTCACCTTCCCGCTCTCCGTCCAGGAACTCCACGAGCCCATCCCGGGTTTAGTCCTGAACGAATGGTCCATGGGCGTGTTTATTCTGACCGGGCTGATCATGGTGATGCTCTTTTTGTTCTTCCGGTATTCGAATCTCGGCATCGCCATGCGTGCGACCCAGCAGAACCAGAACGCGGCCAAGATCATGGGCATCAAGGTGGAACGGGTATTTTCTTTCACCTGGGGCATGAGCTCGCTGATCGGGGCCGTGGCGGCCATGTTCTTCGCCGCCAGGTCGGTCCTGGACCCGAACTTCATGATGGAGCCCTTCATGCGCGCGTTCGCCGCCGCCGTGCTCGGCGGGCTGACCAGCATACCCGGTGTCGTTGTGGGAGGATTGCTGCTGGGGATCATCGAAAACTTCTTCGGGTATTTGTGGCCTGTGTGGAAGCCGATCGTGGCCTTCGTGGTGATCATCATCATCCTGACCATCAGACCGAGCGGCCTTTTCGCCAAACACTATGTGAAAAAGGTATAAGCCGATGACACGTGAGCACGGGCATTCCCGCACCCTTATCATTGCAGGCGTCTTTGCGGCGGCCCTGTGCGCCCTGATCGTGACATTCGCCTTTTTCGAAAGACCCAGGTATGCCCTCGAGATGCTCTACGAGCGGCACCGGATCGAGCAGGCGCTCGACGCCTATTTCGCCGCGGAGATGAGGGGCGATCTCGGCGCCGTCTACCGCAGCCTCGCGCCGTCGTCCGACTACCGGAGAACCCACACCTACGAGGAATTTCTCAAAGACATGAAGTCCAATCCGGTGAAGATCGACCGCTACGAAGTCGTCGACATCTACGGCCTCCGGCCGAATCATGACCCGAAGACCTACCCGAATGTCGAGCGTTTTGCCCAGGTGGAGGTCGACGTCTTCATCACCTTCGAGGACACCCAGTCATCATCTGAATGCAATTTCTGCTTCACCTTTCTCAAGGAGGGAGGAGCATGGTTCAAGGGTTGAAGGAAAGCGCGGGAGTAATCGCGCAGGTGGAATTCAGGCTATAAACGATGTGCTGCTTTTGAGCAGCGGTAAGGAGGAAGTATGAAGGGGACGAGGAGTCTGGTTTTCTGGTTGATGGCTGTTGGTGTCGCGCTGGCGCTTCCTATTCAGAGCCATGCAGGGGCGCCCGGGTTCGACGACAAGGAGATCAGGATCGCCCAGTGGGGGCCTCAGACCGGTCCGGCCGCCCCATGGGGTTCGGTGGCGCGCGGAAGCGACCTCATCTTCAAGATGGTCAATGATGAGGGCGGAATCCACGGCAGGAAGATCAAGTATTTCATTCGAGACGATCAGTATAACCCTGCTCAGACCAAGGCGGTGGTAAAAGAACTTGTGGAGCGCAGGGGCATATTCGCCTTTGTCGGCGGAGTGGGCGCGGCCTGCGGAATGGCCGTGAAAGACTATCTGGCCGAGAACAAGGTGGTCTGGGTAGGCCCGTCGACGGCCATCAATGAATACGTGTTCCCGGTGAACCCGTATCTGTTCGGCATATACCCGCTGTATGAAGACGAGGCGAGCGTTCTCACCAAGTATGTCGTCGAAAAGCTCAAGGTAAAGAAGATCGGGTTCTTCTACCAGAACGACTCCTACGGAAAGAGCGGATTGACGGGCTGCAAGCAGAGGCTCGACACGTACAAGATGAGCCTTGTGGAAGAGATTCCGGTTGAGCCGGGCGAAAAGGACCTGTCTTCCCAGATGCTGAGGCTCAAGAACTCCGGCGCCGAAGTGGTAATCATGTGGGTAAACCCGACCACGGCAACAATCGCGGTCAAGACCTGTGCGACCATCGGGTACAAGCCGCAGTGGGTATCCTCCAACACCCTTTCCGACTTCCCGCTCATGAACACCATCACCGGCGGCCTGTGGGAAGGCGTCATCACCGGCGGGTTCGGCGTCCCGCCCGACTCCGACCATCCCCTCATCGTCAAGTATCGCGAGGCCGCGAAAAAGTATGCGCCTGAGGAGCGTTGCGGAACATTCTACTTGGCAGGGGTTCTGTATGCCGAGCCGATGATCGATGCATTGCAGCGCGTGGGCCCGAACCTGAGCCTGGAAGCGTTCCTGAATGCGCTCAATACGACAAAGGATTTCCAGGGCATCGGCCCCAAGATAACCTGGACTCCGGACGTCCATCAGGGCACGGACTCCATCCAGATCCAGCAGTGCGGCCCGAACGGAAGCTACATTCTTCTCCAGGACTGGGTTCCGAACGAGCTCGCCACCTGGAAGAAGATGTAACCACAGGCTCGATATCCCGACACAGTACCGGCTTCCTCCGGAAGGCTCTTCCGGGGGAAGCCTCAACAGAGCAGCAAGTGCAGGATGACGGGGGATAAGCGTATGTCCCACTTCACAGTGGATAACATCAGTATCAGCTTCGGCGGTATCCGGGCCGTGGACGGGGTGAGCTTCGACGTTCAGCAAAACTCCATCTTTTCCATCATCGGGCCGAACGGAAGCGGAAAGACAACGATTTTCAACATGATCAGCGGCATCTACAAGCCGAATTCCGGCAAGGTCGTCCTCGACGGCGAGAATCTGACCGGCCTCTCTCCGGACAGGATAGCCCGGAAAGGCATTGCCCGGACCTTCCAGAACATCCAGCTCTTCGGCAACGCCACAGTGATGGACAACCTCATGCTCGGCCGGCACATCCACATGAAGACCGGCGTGCTGAGCGGCTTCTTCATGCTGGGCAAATGGACGCCCTGCGCACGGGAAGAGGTGAAACACCGGGAGATCGTGGAGCATATCGTGGACTTTCTCGACCTCCAGTCCGTACGCGACCAGTTCGTCTCCAGCCTGCCCTATGGCAAGCGAAAGCTCGTGGAGCTGGGCAGAGCGCTAGCCCTGGAGCCCAAGGTTCTGCTGCTCGACGAGCCTTCGGCGGGAATGAACACCGAAGAGAAGGATGACTTGAGGATCTGGATCAAAGATATCCAGGAAGATTACAAGGTCACCATCCTGCTCATCGAGCACGACATGAACATGGTGATGGGCATCTCGGACCGAATCCTGGCCATAAACCAGGGAGTGAAGATCATCGAGGGGACGCCCTCCGAAGTACAGAAACACCCTGATGTGATTGCAGCCTACCTTGGCGAGGAGGACAGCGATGCTCACGATCAAGAACATCGAGACGTGGTATGACCTGATTCGAGCGCTCCACGGGATCTCGTTCGAGATCAAAGAGGGCGACATCGTGGCCCTGCTCGGATCGAACGGAGCGGGCAAGACCACGACATTGAAGACCATCATGCGGCTGCTGGACGACGATCAGCCCGAAAAGGGGACCATCGAGTTCATGGGCAAACGCATCGACCGGCTGGACACCGAGGAGATCGTCCGCCTGGGCATCAGCTATGTGCCGGAAGGCAGAGAAGTGTTCCCCGAGCTGAGCGTGATGGAGAATATCCTCATGGGCGCATACACCAGGAGGGACAAGAAGGGAATCAGGGAGGACATCGAATCTCTGCTCAAGCAGTTCCCCATTCTCGGGCAGAGGAGAAGCCAGCAGGCGGGGCACCTGAGCGGCGGAGAGCAGCAGATGCTGGCCATCGCGCGGGCGCTCATGAGCAGACCCAAGCTGCTGATGCTCGACGAGCCTTCACTGGGGCTGTCCCCGCTGCTCACCAAGGAGATTTTCAATATCATCAGGCGGATAAATGCCGAAGGGGTCACCATCCTCCTGGTGGAGCAGAATGTGAACATGGCGCTCAAATATTCGGATTTCGCCTACCTCATGGAAAATGGAAGGATCGTGCGGGCGGACAAGCCCGAGGTGCTCCAGAATGATGAGGATGTCAAGGAATTCTACCTCGGCATCGCAACGGAGCAGTCCGTAAAGGGATACAAGCGCTACCGGCGCAAGGTCCGGTTCAGGTAGAGAGGGTAAGCCAGCTATGGAAGAGTTCGAGAGACCCACAGACAAGGTACAGACACTGCCGCAGGCGCTCAGGGTGCTTGCCTCGATACAGCCCGATCGTGTCGCCATGCGCATGAAGGATTACGGCATCTGGCATGACATCACCTGGAAAGAGTATGCCGAGAACGTACGGCAGGTAGCCATGGGGCTCCACAGCCTGGGTGTCAAACGGGGCGAGCACGTGTCCATCATCGGCGAGAACAAGCCCGAATGGCTCTTCTCCGCCCTGGGCGTCATGTCCCTTGGCGGCACCTTCGTAGGCGTATACACCACCAACCCCGCCGCTGAATGCGAGTACGTGGTGGGGCACTCGGAATCCGTGGTGTACATCTGCGAGGACGAGGAGCAGTGCGACAAGGCACTGGTATTCCGAGAGCGGACACCCAGCCTGCGTAAGATCGTGGTGTGGGACATGGAGGGGCTCAAGCATTTCAAGGACGATATGATCATGAGCTTCGACGATCTCAAGGAGCTCGGGAGAAAGACCGACAGCGAGAATCCCGGCCTCTTCGAGAAGATCGTGGACGAAGGCAGAGAGGACGAGACCGCCTCCATCATCTATACCTCGGGCACGACCGGCCCGCCCAAGGGGGCCATGATATCGCACCGGAACTACCGCTGGATCGCCCGGCAGACAGAGAAGATCACCCGCACGTCGATCGACGACGAGACCATTTCGTTTCTGCCTCTGAATCATGTCTACGAGCAGATCTTCGACCTCATGATGCACCTGAGGGTCGGCCACATCGTGAACTTCACCGAGAACACGGACACGGTCATGAACGATCTCAAGGACGTCTCCCCCACCCTCTTCCACGCCGTACCCCGGATCTGGGAGAAGTACCACTCGGGGATCGTGCTCAAGATGATGGACGCGACCTGGCTCAAGCGCACCCTGTACGGGCTGGCCTTCAAGATCGGCACCCGGTACAATGACTGCAAGCTGGCGAAGAAGCCTGTGCCGCTGCCGCTCACGATCGGATACTGGCTCTCCTATTTCTCCGTGTTCTGGAAACTCAAGGAGCGGCTCGGATTCGACCGGGTGCGGATCGGATTCTCGGGCGCCGCACCCATTTCTCACGAAGTGCTGAAATTCTTCCAGAGCATCGGCATCCCGATCCGGGAAGGCTACGGGCTCACGGAAACCACGGGCATCACCCATATCTCTGATGCCGTCAACTTCAAGCTCGGCACTGTGGGCAGGTCTCTCCCCGGCTCCGAGGTAAAGATCGCGGAAGATGGCGAGATCCTCATCCGGCACGGGGGCATTTTCAAGGGCTATTTCAAGGACGACGAACACACGAAGGAGGCCATCGACAGTGACGGATGGTTCCACACCGGCGACGTGGGCGAGATCGATTCGGACGGCTACCTCAAGATCACTGACCGCAAGAAGGATCTCATCGTCACCGCGGGCGGCAAGAACGTGGCGCCCCAGTACATCGAGAACCTCCTCAAATTCTCGCCCTATATCAACGACGCCGTCGTCATCGGCGACAGGAGGAAGTTCATATCAGCCATCATCGTCATCGACGAGGAGAACGTGGTGAAGTGGGCGCAGGACCACAAGGTCCAGTACACCACATTCGCGAGCCTCACCAGAACCGAGGAAGTGAACAAGCTCATCGGAGAGGAAGTGGCCAAAGTGAACAAGCAGCTTGCCCGGGTGGAGAACATCCGCAAATTCAGGCTCCTCGACAAGAAGCTCTATACCGAAGACGGCGAGGTGACCCCCACCATGAAGGTCAAACGCAAGTCGATCAACGAGCAGTACAAGGACCTCATCGAGTCCATGTACCGTGAAGGAGAATGAAGAAAGCCGGACACGACAGTGTCCGGCTGCACGTGAACCGGCTTCTGACAGCGCACCGCACTCTTTTGTGATCCTGTTGAGAGGAATGATGCGGCCGGAACCTGCTGGAGCCGGTTTTCTTTTAAAAATCCTTCTGGGCATGCGCGGGATCCGATTATCCCGGCAACTCTGAATCACTTATGCGTCCCTTCACACGCAACGGGCGCCCGGCAACGGCCATATGGCATCGATTCCCAGATGCCTGCGGTGTTTTCAACTGAAATCTCCTCCGGTATCTTTTTCTTTGCGCACTGCATCACTATAGTATCTACATGCTCTCAGGAGCAGAAAAATGA
>Ga0116159_1000134_pt1 | contig 84010 bp, 85 predicted proteins | sample AD_JPNAS1_MetaG_FD_89878 | JGI IMG/M metagenome (GOLD analysis project Ga0116159, IMG submission 89878) | Active sludge microbial communities of municipal wastewater-treating anaerobic digesters from Japan - AD_JPNAS1_MetaG | ecosystem: Engineered > Bioreactor > Anaerobic > Digestate | place...
ATCGTCGTCGATCGCCCGCTGCCCGCAAAAAATCACGTCGTGCGGAATCCCCTTGATCGCCGCCGCCAGCGCCGACGCCGTCCCGTACGCATCCGCGTTGTTGAACGCCGGATCGTTGATGTGAATCCCCTTGTCCGCTCCCATCGCCAGCGCCGTCCGGATCGTCTCGATCGCACGCGCGGGACCCAACGATACGATCGTCACGTCTCCCCCGAACTTCTCCTTCAGGCGCAGCGCCTCTTCCACCCCGAATTCGTCATACGGGTTCATCACCCACTTGATCCCGCCTTCCTCGATCCCGGATCCGTCCCCCTTCACCTTGATCTGCGCTTCCGTGTCCGGTACCTGCTTCACGCATGCCACGATGTTCACTGTCTCACCCCTCGTTGGATTTTTCGTAACGTCTCAAGATTCGTGCAAGTGAGCGCCGGATCCCTCGATTCATCTCCAGCGCACCCTTTCCTCACTTTCGCTCCACGATCATGCAGATGCCCTGCCCGCCGCCGCCGCAGATGGTCTCCAGTCCCCAGCGGGCACCGCTTCGTTTCATCTCGTGCAGGAGTGTCACCAACCGCATGGTCCCAGTTGCCCCGATCGGATGGCCGAGGGAGATCCCCGAACCGTTGACATTCACCTTGGCTTCCATCTCCGCATCGTTGAGACCAGACATCCGCGCATCGGCGAGACATTGGACAGCGAATGCTTCCTGGACTTCGATCAAATCCACATCCCCGATCGAAATACCCGCCTTCTTCAGCGCTCTCGCAACGGAGGCCGGCACTGCCGGATAGGTCAAAGTCGGATCCGTCGCTGCAACCGCACAGGAACGGAAGTATGCCAAGGGCTCGACCCCCAACTCACTTGCCTTCCTTTCCGTAGCCAGGATCACCGCCGCTGCGCCGTCATTCTCAGACGAAGAATTGGCCGCCGTGCATACACCGCCCGGATAGACCGGCTTCAGTTTCGCGATCTTCTCCAGCGTCGTGTCCCGCCGCGGACCCTCGTCCATGGCGAAGGGCGCCGGATCGCCTTTGCCTCCCGGAACCGGCACGGGAACGATCTCACCGGAGAATTTCCCCGCATCCCAGGCCGCAATCGCACGCTGATGGCTCCGGACCGCCCAGCGATCCACCTCCTCCCGCGTGATGCCCTCCCGTTTGGCCGCCTCTTCCGCCCACGTCATCATCGAACTCAGCTCACCGTAACGTCCGATCGGCTGGCTCATCACTCGGGCACGCTGGATCCGGTCGTACAACGGAATCCCCCACATCGCGAGCGCTCCGTGTCCCTTCGGCATGAATCCGTACCTCTCGTGGCGCTTTCCGCCGAGCCCCCACTTGATGTCCCCGGGAATGTACAGCTCCGCCTGGCTCATCGAGTCCATCCCGCCGGCCGCAACGATCTCGGCATTCCCCGTCTGGATCTTCATCGCTCCGAAAAAAATGGAGTCCAGCCCGGAACAGCACCGTCGGTCCAATACCACTCCCGGCACCGTATCAGGCCAGCCCGCCTCGAGAACTGCCATGCGCGCGCCATTCGCGCACTCTCCGTTCTGGTAGGAGGATGCCATGATGACATCGTCGATGGCCGCGGGTTCTACCTTGGCGCGCCGTGCAGCCTCGTTCAGCACCGCTGCGCCCAGGCGATACGCTGGAACATCCTTCAGTGCTCCGCCGTATCCACCGATCGCCGTCCTCGCCCCGCTCAAAATCACCACGTTCTCCACAATTCAGCGCTCCTCCCGTCAAAATCAAGAACATGTGACACGTCCCTATCGGCCTTTGTAGGCGGGCTTCCTTTTCTCCAGAAATGCCCGCATCCCTTCCTTCTGATCCTCGCTCGCAAAGGCTATCGAAAAACACGCGTTCTCGATTGCCGCCGCCGTCCGCAGATCCGCGGTCGCCGCGTTCTGAACACTGTACTTCGCCAGCCCCAGAGCAACGGGACTGTGTTTCGTCATCATCCGTGCCATGTTCAACGACTCTTCCATCAGTTTGTCGTCTTCCACCACCTGGTTCACCAGGTTGATCCGGCATGCCTCCTCAGCGGAGATCAGTCTCCCCGTCATCACGAGCTCCTTGGCCTTCCCGATTCCCACAAGTCGTGTCAGGCGGACCGTACCGCCACCGCCGGGAATGATCCCGAGATTGATCTCTGGCTGGCCCAGCTTCGCGCCCTTCGCCGCGATGCGGATGTCGCAGGCCATGGCCAATTCACACCCGCCTCCGAGGGCGAATCCCGCGATCGCTGCAATGATCGGTTTGGATACCTTCTCCACCTGGAAGGTCAAATCGGCAACGGACAGCCGGTAAAATTGCTCCACGGCCGTCTTCTCCACCATGGCGGCTATGTCGGCACCGGCGGCGAACACTTTCTGTCCGCCCGTCAGAATGATGACTCTCACCTCCGCGTCCTGTTCGAATGCCGACAGCGCTTTTCCCAATTCCTCCCGCATGATGTGGTTAATCGCGTTCCTCACTTCCGGACGGTTCAGGGTGATGATCCCGATTTTGTCTTCCGGCTTCTTCTCCACCAATATCGTCTCGTATGACATAGTCACCTTCCTTATCGCTGTCCCCAAAAATGACCCCGTTTGACGTTGCGCCGACGATCCGTCTCCGCGTGCTTCTCCATGTTCACCGGTTCGGGTTGTATCCGAGGGTAGTGTTGGCGACGATCATGGTGTGCATGTGCGACGTGCCCTCAAGCGTCTCGAACTGCTTGCTGTCCCGCAAAAACCTCCCGCAGGGATACTCGTTCGAATACCCGAAGGAGCCGAACAGCTTCATGCACTCGTTCGCCGCGTGGGCCGCCACCTTTGCCCCGAACAGCTTCGCCATCGACGTCTCCATCGTGCTCGGTAAACCCTGGTCTTTCAGCCATGCCGCCTTGTACACCAGCGACGTCAACGCCTCGTGCTCCATCTTCATCTCCGCGATCTGCTGCTGGATCAGTTGGTAACGCCCGATCGCCTTCCCGAACTGGCTCCGCTCGTTCGCATACTGCACCGAAGCCTCCAGACAGGCTCCCGAAAGCCCCAGCGCCCCCGCCGCGCATCCCAAACGCGTGTGGTTCAGCTGGGTCATGCAGACCTGGAATCCTCTGTTCAACCCGCCCAAAACCGATTCCTTCGGCACACGCACGTCCTCAAACGTGATCTCCGCCGTGTCCGACGCCCACAGCCCCACCTTCTCCGGTATCACCTTCCGCGTGATCCCAGGCAAGCTGTAGTCCATGATCAGGCAAGTGATCCCCCTGGCACCCCCATTGCGGTCCGTCTTCACGTACAGAAGCCCATGGTCGCAAACTGTCCCGTTCGTGATCCACATCTTGCTGCCGTTGAGAACAAAGTGATCCCCTCTGTCCTCCGCGTAGCACTTCATCGCCGCCACGTCCGACCCCACATCCGCTTCCGTCATGGCGAAACTGCCGACATACTCCCCGCTGACGAACTTCGGAACGTACTTGCGCTTCTGCTCCTCCGTCCCGAAGCTCTGGATCGTCCACGCCGGCCCCCAGCACTGCATGTTGAAGGCCATCCGCCACGACGTATGAACCTTGGAAACCTCCTCGATGGCCACGACTCCTTCCGTAAAGCCCATGCCGTTGCCGCCGTACTGCTCCTCGATGCAGAAACCGAAAAACCCCAACTCCGCCATCTTCTCGAAGATCTCACGCCGCCAATAGTGATTCCTCTCGTCTTCCTCCACGTGCGGCCCGATCTCCTCCCGCGCAAAATCCCTCGCCGTCTCCCGCAGCATCTGCTGCTCCGATGTCAACGCGAAATCCATGACGGAATCCCTGCGAAATTCCGTTCCGGACGTCTACAGCCTGATATCCGTCCGGATTTTCTTTTCGCCGCTCGTGTAATCGTACCACCCTCTGCCCGTCTTGCGGCCCAGATCGCCCGCGGTCACGAGTTTTTTCAGGAGCAGGGACGGCCGCCATTTTGGTTCTCGAAAATTCTCCCACATGGTTTCAAATACCGCTAGACCGATGTCGAGGCCCACCTGGTCCTGCAATTCCAGCGGCCCCATCGGATGCCCCAACCCGAACTTCATGGCCTTGTCGATATCCTCGATCGAAGCAACTCCCTCTGCAAGACAATTGTAGACCTCGCTGCGAAGGGCCGCGTTGATCCGGTTCACGAGGAAACCTGGGCCGTCCTTGACCAGAACGCCAACCTTCCCGATCTTCTCCGAGAGATCCCGGATGACTGCGACTGTTTCATCGGATGTCTTCAAACCACGGATGATCTCCACGAGCTTCATGATCGGCGCCGGACTGAAAAAATGCATTCCCACGACCTTGTCCGGTCGCTTCGTCGCCGTCGCCAATTCCGTGATCGGTATCGACGACGTGTTGCTCGCAAATATCACATGCGCAGGACAGAGGCCGTCCAAACCCCTGAACAACGCCATCTTCTCCGCTTTCTTCTCGATGATCGCTTCAATGACGAAATCGCAGTCTCTCGCTCCCTCCAGCCCCGTCGTCGTCCTGATCCGGCCCAGGATTGCCGTTTTCTCCGCTTCCTGCAGCCTTCCCTTGGATACAGCGGTCACCAGGTTCTTCTCGACGGCGGCTATCCCCTTTTTCACGAAGGCATCGGTGACGTCCCGCAGCACCACTTCAAACCCGGCAGTGGCCATGACCTGCGATATCCCGGACCCCATGAGTCCGGCGCCGATGACCGCAACTTTCTTGATTTCCATGATGAACCCTCCTCACGCAAGATTCTGCGCCTACACCAATCCCTTCCATGGGCTCAGATCAGCTCCCGCATTTTCAAATCTGTCCCCCAGAATATTCAGGGCATTCTTGTAGTAAAACAGCGGGGCGATCCCCTCCCGAAACTTCACATCCTTCTCCCAGCCGTCAAGAATATCCTCTGCCAGGCGGAAATAGGGATATTCGCTGCCGAACATGAACTTCGTCCGCAGACGCGTATTGATGTCGTGGATGATTCTTTCGGGCATGTATCTCGGCAGGGCTCCGGACGTTTCCCGATACACATTGCCCTTGTGCATGCAGACCAGTTCAGCCGCCTCCGTAAAAGGATCGCACATATGCATGACGATGATTCTGAGCTTGGGGAATTCGGCAGCGACATTGTCCACATCCACGGGATTGGTATACTCTAGGATCTTGATGCCTCCCCCTCCGGGCATGCCAGTCCCCACTCCTGTGTAACCTCCATGCCACTGGATGACGCCACCGTAACTCTGAATCAGATCCCACAGGGGATAAAAACGGTGATCGCTGAGATGGAAGGCTTGGGAGGGCTGCTGAAACTTGATTCCCAGCGCCTTGAGGTCTCTCAGGCATCTTTCGGCCTCGGCAAGGGCTTCCGCCCCGAGCCACGGGTCAACCGAGGCCCAGAAGCCCAGCATGATGTCGCGGTTCCGCCGCCACAGGTCGTATATATAATCGTTCTTCTGCCCCATTTCCCCCTGCGCCGTCGGCGCGACCCAGGCGGCGGGACAGCAGTGCACACCGTACTTCTTGAAGGTCGCCGCCATCTCGTCCTCACTGGGCAAACGGGCCAGCAGTTCCTCCGTGGTCAGCTCGTGGTGCCGGAAGTACTTCTCCAGAGCGAGCTGCTGCTTGGTGACCGGGGGCAGCGTTCCCGGACTGCCGCCACGCAGCGACCTGAGATTGCCTTGATGCCCGTGGACATCGATGATGGGGTATCCTCTCTCTTCCAGTGTCTTTGCCATGTTGTCACCTCTTGTACATGTCGGTTATCTTGCTTCTGGGTTTGCGGTTCAGCCCCGGCTCGTACGGTCACGGTGTCACGACGATGGTGCACGATTCCTGCACCAGGATCGTGCCTGCCCTCGTGCGGCAGGCAGGCTCCGCGTAGGGAGGGAAACTGCCTTACGCCTTACTTTCCGCCGCAGGATCCCGTGTCCGTCAGTTCGATCAAGAGACCGTGCGCGCTTTTCGGATGAATGAAGGCGACCCTGTCCGGACCTTCGTACATCTTCCCGACGATTTTGATTCCCTTTGCCTCCAATTCGCCCACCAGCTTTTCAAGGTTTTCACAGAAAACGGAAATGTGATGATAGCCGCCTCCTGAGTTCTTCACGAAGTTCCCGATGGGACCGTCCGGTGCCGTGGGCTGCATCAGCTCGAAATTCGTTCCCTTCACATTCACGATGGAGGACACCTGCTTGAGCTCGGGGTATTCCGTCCTCTTCAACTCCTCCGCCCCGAAGGAGTCCCTGAAAAAATTCAGCACCGCTTCAATGTCCTTGACCGCTACGCCTATGTGATCTATCCCTTTGACCATCGCCATTCTCCCTGCTTTTTCGTCTGTCGCCTCCGCTTCCTTTCTGCGGGAGGAGCACCGCCTGACGGCGGTGGATTCTCTTTCCGGGTCGGGCAACAAGCCCTATGCCATCTGCAACGCCTTCTTCCCCGCTTTGACGATCCTGGCGATCTCGACGGCCCGCAGAACGACCTTCTTCGCGGAAACCACGCCGAACTCATCCTCCAGAATCATGTGCCGACGCCCCTTGATCAGCTTCCCCTCACCGCCGAGGCTGGTCAGCGCCATTCCGCCTTCACCCGCTGAGATCATGTGAAAAAGAGCGAAGGTATTGTTCAGGGCGATGAGCGTCGACTCCAATCCTCCATGGCGTCGATACGCCGCGATCAGGCTCCCTCCTATCTTATCCTTGAGTTTCCTCCCATGAACATTGCCGTAGACAAAGACCCTCATCCGGTCCAGCATGTTGGCCAGTAGCCCGGACATCCGCGCGATATGAACAGGCGTGGCCAATATGATCGCATCAGCCTTGAGGAGGGCCGGATAGATCTCATTCATCCCATCTGACAGAGAACAGAATGTCTCCACCGTTTGGTTCTTCAGACACCAGTTGCAGTGGGCGCACCCGGCTATCTGCAAACCGGAGAGATGAAAAATCTTGAGCCGAACCTCCGGATCTTCGGCTACCGCGCGAAAGGCCTCATCAAGGAGCGCCTCGGTATTCCCTTCTTTGACCGGACTTCCGGAAATGCCCAAGACTTCGATCATCTCGACAAACCTGTGCGGCTCGATTCAGCCGCGGCGGCCAACGATTTCACCGTCCTGACTCCGACGACGAAAGTGAGGACCCCTTTCCATCTGCAAAGATGTTTCAGATCACCTTTTCGTCTTTCAACGTTTCGATTCCGCTGAGAGAAAATCCCAGTTCCTGCAAAATCTCTTTGTTATGCTGACCCAGTGCAGGGGCAGGTTCTCTGATCTCCCCTGGCGTTTCCGAAAATTTGATGGGAATGCCAATCTGCGGCAGGCGGCCGGCTTGAGGGTGTTCAACCTCAACAATCATCTGCCGATGTCGGACCTGCTGATCGTTCAGGACCTCGTCCACTTCCTGAACCGGTCCTACGCAGACGTCGCGGTCCTTGAAAAACTCCATCCACGCATCCCGCGTCTTCTGACGAAAGATGTCCCGCAAGAAGTGGTGTATTTCTTCCTGCTTCTTCTCGTCCCCCGCATCCTGACATTCGATCAAGTCCTCGCGTCCCAGCAGTCTGCAAAAATTCGCCCAGAAGTGCGGCTCAAGGGGCCCCATCGTTACAGCCTTGCCATCCTTCGTTTCATAAACGGAGTACCAGGGAAGATTCGCCGCCAGCCAGAATTTCCCCCGCTGGGGAGGGTTCCCCGTGGCCACGTAATTTGCCAGCGGCGCATGCTGAAACCCCAGAAGGCCGTCAAGCATGGAGATGTCTACGTACTGGCCCTTTCCCGTGCGCTGAACGAACTGCAGGGCGGCAAAAATGCCTACCGCCGCCAGCAGGCCACCGCTGTAATCGGCTATGGGCATGGCCGGCATGACGGGGTGCCGGTCCCCGAACCCGCTCAAATTAAGGAGACCCGAATATCCCATGTAATTGATGTCGTGCCCCGCCAGCAACCGGTAAGGGCCATCCTGGCCGTAGCCGGATATGGAGCAGTACACAATCTTCGGATTGGCAGATGAAACCCTGCCGTAGCCAATCCCCAGGCGGTCCACCACTCCCGGGCGAAACCCCTCGAGAACCACGTGAGACTTCTGCGCGAGGGACAAGAAGATCTCCACCGCCTTGGGAGATTTCAGATTCAAGGTCAGGCTCTTCTTGTTCCGGTTCAGGTTCAGGAAACGGATCCCCACCCCCTTGACCGCCGGTGTCTCATTCCTGAACCAATCCCCTCCCTGCGGGTTTTCTATTTTGATAACCTCAGCTCCCAAATCGGCCAGGAGGCCCGTACAATATGGACCGGGGAGTGTCACGGTCAAATCGAGAATACGCAATCCTTTCAAAGCTGACATGATGAATCCCACTCCTCGGCCCGTCACACTAAGAATAAGTATCCGAGTAGGCGGGAAGTCTGCAGACAGGCTCCCCTCAGGAAAATTCATCACTTAATGCCGGCGATGTCCTTCGCAAAATTCTTTTTCGAATCGAAATCCACCAGCCGGTACATGGTGCTTTTCTGCGCAGCCGGCGGCCCTGCCCCGTGGACGGACTCCACGACGTATCCGACCGAATTGACCCCGAAGAGAAGATTCTGAACCAGATAGAGGAGCTTCATCTTGTCTTCAACTCGCACGCCCGGCGTTCCCTTGAAATACTTCTCCACATACTTGCCGATTTCCGGGTTCTGCAGATCTTTCTCTGAAACCATCGTGCCCAGAATTCCGCCGCAGATATCCACCGCGTTCTTCATCATGGCAAAGGGAAGCTCGGCCACGTTGAGCTTACACACATTCCCCAGGAGCTGATTGATGAAATAGGTGCCCGCCTCTGTCTTCTGGCCTTCCGCCGCCGTTGCCAGACCACAGGAGTAGATCGTTTCGGTCATGCGAACCATGTCCAAGATCTTGTCCCGGATGTGGGGCAACTTGTCGACACCGTTGTACTCGGCCAGCAGTTTCACCGCCCCGATGAGCACGTCACTCACTCCGGCCTTGCAGCCACCGTATGTCTGCCGGTGATTACAGCCGAAGAGCCATGGGATCCTGCCCGAAAATTCGACTTCCTTGTAAAGGAAGACCTTGTCCCAAGGAATGAAGACGTTGTCGAAGACAAGCAGGGTTTCCTGAGAGCTGAATCTCGGGTTTCCCATATCGACGGGACAATTCTCCAGCTTTCGCGTGTCGCCCGGATTGCGCCCGTAGATGTGGATCATCCCCGGAGCATCTGTCGGCACGGCAAACGCCACGGCATAATCCGCATCTTCTTTCTTCATGGCCATGGTCGGTGCGACAAACGTGTAGTGACAATTGATCGACCCAGTCTGGTTCGACTTCGCACCGCGCACCACGACACCGTCTTTTCGCTCTTCCACCACACGCAGATACATATCGGGATCCGGCTGCTCATGGGGCTTGAGCGACCGATCGCCCTTGACATCGGTCATGGCGACACCCACGTACAGATCTTTGTCGTGCACTTCACGAAGGAAATTTACAAATCTTTCATGATACTTCGTTCCTAGCTTCTGATCCATTTCCCGCGTCACCAGAAAAAGGGAATTGGCCGTATCCATCGTGGTGCAGCGTTGGAAGCACGTACAGGTCTTCTGTCCGACCAGCCGCGCCATCTTCACCTTCTTCACCATGTCGTCCATGCTGCTGTAGATGTTGGAAAAACGGTTGATCTTCTTTCCGGTAAAGGCGGAAGTCACGGTCATGATGTCTTCGTATCGCGGATCGCAGGCCAGATCATACGTCATGGCGACCGTGTTCTGGGCGGGAATTACGATGGGGTGATCCACGGGATTGGTTACCTTCTCTCCCATGATGTAGACAACCGGTTTCATCTTCCGCAGGCTTTCTCGATACTGCTGCCCATTCATCAACGCCATATGTTCCTCCTTGCCCTAGGCAATAGGGTCTGCAAAAATCCCCTCCCTCCCGGTACGCCGAACGAGATGGGAGAGCCGTTACTTGCTATAGTCGTAAACTCCGCTCCCGGTCTTGCGGCCGAGACGTCCGGCTTTGACCATTTTCACCAAGAGGGGTGCAGGACGATACTTGTCTCCGAGTTCACGGTGAAACGTATTCATGCAGGCCAGGAGAATGTCCAGCCCGAAGGAGTCGGCGGCAGCCAATGGCCCCAACGGCAATCCCAGCCCCTTCTCGCAACAACGGTCGATCACTTCCGGTTTGGCCAGGGAGGTCTCCAGGGCAAAGAAGGCCTCGTTGATCAAGGGCAGGTAAAGGCGATTGATCACGAAACCCGGAGAATCCGCCACCGTCAGCGGTTCCTTGCCGCATTTCCTGAAGAAATCGACGATGGTCTTGTGCGTCTCGTCAGAAGTATCCAAACCGCGCGAGAGCTCGATCCCGGGACTTGCCGCCGCCGGATAGAGAAAGTGAGTTCCCATGAACTTCTCCGGCCGTGAAAGCACCGACGCCATCTCGGAAATATACAAGGTGGAGGTATTGCTGGCGATAATGGCATCCTTGGAGACGAGGGGATCCAACTGCTTGAAAAGTTCCTTTTTGCGTTCCATGTCCTCGTAAATCGCCTCAATCACCAGGTCCGTATCCTTCACCGCCTTCTTGATATCCAGGGTGGGCTCAATCAGGGAAAGCGTCTTCTCTGTCTCTTCCGCCGTCATCTTGCCTTTCTTGATGCGGCTGTCCAGGAAAGCCTTGATTTTCACCACAGCCTTGTCAATCTTGGTTTGCGTCCGATCCACCATGGTCGTCGGATATCCGGCCCGGGCCGTTACAATTCCAATCTGGTGCCCCATGGTCCCCATGCCGATCACTGCAACTCGCTTAATTTCCATGTCCTGGCTCCTTTCCGTTATCGAGGCCAAGTTGTCCCCGCATGAGATTACACGCCACTCTTTTCCTTCCGCAACTCCTGTAGGAAGCACGGGATAATTTTCCCCAGGTCACCGACCAGACCAATATCCGCCACTTCGAAGATTGGCGCCTTTGGATTCTGATCGATGGCGACAATGACTTTTGCCTTCGAGAAGCCCGTCGTGAAATGCATGGCGCCCGACGCCCCGGCACTGATGAACAGTTTGGGGGCAATCGTCTTGCCGCTGGATCCGATCATCCTGTCTTCTTTGACCCATCCGGCGTCCACCGCCGGCCTGCTTCCAGCGGTTGCACCGCCCAAAGTCCCGGCCAACTCCTCCGCCAGACGAAATCCTCCGACGGACTGGAACCCCCAGCCTCCTCCGACGACAATGTCCGCATCCTCCAGTTTCAACCCGGTGGGCTGGGATTCGACCATCTCTACGGTCTCCGCCAGCTCATCCTCGCTCGTGATTGCAGCGGCAATCTTCACAATTTGCCCATTTCCGGATTGCATTTTCGCGGGCTTCTCAAACACCCCGGAACGAACTGTGGCCATCTGCGGCGTGGCTTTAGGACAGGCGATCTTGACAACAAAGTTCCCCCCCCAGCCCGGAACAGCGGCGATCAACTTCTTCTGGCCCTGCATCTCTTCCAGATAGAGGTCGGAACAATGAGCGGTGAGCCCGGTCTTCACCTTCGCAGCCACTCGCGGCGCTAGGTCCATCCCGATCATGGTCGCTCCAAGCAGGAACAACTCCGGACGATGCGTGCCGATCAATTCCGCAATCAACCTGGCATAAGCCCCGCTCTGATAGAACTTCAGCTTCTTATTCTCCAATGCGTATACTTTTTGCGCACCATAGCCAACCAACTGCTGGGCCAAATCATCGACTTGCTCTCCCAAGAGAACGGCAGCCAAAGGAGTCGACAACTGGCCGGCCAATTCTTTCCCCTTGTTCAACAGCTCCAGAGAAACGGTCATCAGATTGCCGTCCCGCTGTTCTGCAAAGATCCAAACTTCTCCTTGCTGGGCCATAAACTCCTTCCCCTCAAATGACTCCGTATTCGCGCAGCCGTTTCACGGCGGATTTGGCCATTTCTTCTTCCGAGCCCTTCAGCATCTCCCGTTTCCGTTTCGATTCCACTTGCACGATCCCGATCACTCGTGTGGGAGAACCCGGGAGCCCGACGCATTCTGTTGCACCGTTGATGTCACAACAGCCCCACTTTTGTACCTCTTTACCCGCCGCACCCATGATATCGAGAACGGAAGGCAGGCGGCAGGTGTTGATGCTCTTCACCACCGTCATGACGGCGGGCATTTTCACCTTGACCTTCAGATACCCGTACTCGATCGCTCTCTTGACCACGGCCTCCCGCTCGTTCAGCCAATTCACCTCTACCACATGGGTCACATGCGGGATCCCCAATAGTTCGGCCAGTTGGGGCCCCACCTGCTGCGTCGCCCCGTCGATGCTTTCATTTCCGCAGAGAACCAGATCGTACTTTCCGATCTTTTGAATCCCCTTGGCCAGAGTATAGGCCGTTGCCAGAGAATCCGCCCCGGCAAGAGTCAGATCGCAGAGCAGTACCCCTTCGTCGGCCCCAAGGGCATATGCCTCCTCCAGAACCTCGCGCGCCTGCGGAGGTCCCATGGTAATCGCCGTTACCTTCCCTGAAAACCTCTCTCGAATGCACAAGGCCTCTTCGATGACATTCTTATCCAGGGGATTCAGCACGGACGGAATCCCGGCACGGCGGATGGCGCCTGTCACGGGGTCCAGGTTGATCTTCGAGAAATGTCCGGGATGTGGAACCTGCTTGATGCAAACGATACAGTGGAACGACACGGCTCAGCCTCCTCTCAAGCTACGACGGCATCGCCGATATTGCGACGCAGAGTGTTATTGGATCCGGCTGCGGCTATCATGTCCAACGCCGACTTCAAGCGCGGAATCAAACCGAACTCGGGGGCGGTCCCGTATCCCCCCAAGATCTCGATGGCCTTCAGCGTATTGCTCATCGCCGTTTCCGAAGCATAGAGTTTGGCCATTGCGGTCTCCTTGTTCAGTTCCGCGGACTTCCGTCCCTGATCCTGCATCCAGCTGACGCTGTAACTCAGAAACTTCGCACATTCGATGCGCGTCGCCATATCGCCCAGCATGAACTTGATCGACTGCAGGTCATGCAGCGGTTTCCCATAGATGATCCTCTCCTTGCTGTACTTGAGGGCGATATCGAAAGACGCCTCTGCAATGCCCAGGCAGACTCCCGCCCCGCCGGTTCGGCCCGCCCCTCCTATCGTGGATAACGCAATCCCGATCCCCTTTCCTTCCGGGCCGACCAAGTAGTCCTTGGAAACACGGCAGTTTGTAATCACCAAGTCACCCGTCGGTGAATTTCGCGACGTGCAGCTGATCAGCTTCTCCCGATGGCCGGTTTGCACGCCCGGCATGTTCTTCTCTATCAGGAAGGTGCTATAGCCTTTCTCGCCCTTCACCAGTATCCCGAAGACATCTGAAACTGTTGATCTCGAAATCATCACCTTCCGGCAATTGATGATGTAGTCATTTCCGTCCGTTGTCACTTCGACCGGCCACGCGCCGAAATCCGACCCGCTGGTGGCTTCCGTAGTCGCGATGGATCCTTGAATTTCCCCGCGACACAACGCAGGCAGGTACTTCTCTTTCTGCTCCTCCGTTCCGGCTGTCGTGAGCAGATGCGGAACAAGGCTCCAGCCTCTCAAGTTCGCCCCCAGCCCGGCATAGACCTTCGAGATTTCCTCTATGGCGATCATGCGCGCCAGATATCCCATCTCGCTTCCCCCGTACTTCTTGGGGACCAATAAGCCGATCAATCCTAACTGGCCACACCGACTGAGGGTCTCACACGGAAATTCGTCTCCCTCTTGCGCATAACTCTCCCATTTTGGAGCTACCTCTTTTTCGGCATATTCCCGCACCATACTTCGCAACATTTCATGGGGCCGACTGAAAGTAAAGTCCATAAGTTATCTCCTCGGTGTCTTTGTTGGCGTAATATCAGCAATTATCATGCCCGCACGGATATCCGACAAAAACCCTAACGGATCAGATGGTCAGTATCCTTCAGAACACTTGCAGGATGAGTTGCTGACAACCCTGTTGCCTGTAGTGCGAAGTGGAGTATCGTATTCTGTGAGAATGACAGGCATTGTTCCTGAAACAACGAAGGATTTTCACGATCGAGCCACTCTGATGAATCGGAGAGATGTCGTTTTGTTGATATGCTTTGCGGTTTCGTAAGACTTTTTTGATGACGACCCTATCGGATCGAAATGTTTCCTGTTGACGATGCCGCCAATATTATGTATAGATCTTATACAAGATCGAAATCGACATACCTTCATGATGTCTCTGTAAAATATTCGGACTGGATGGATGCTCTCACCATTCTCCGATTTAGAATCATCTATAAAATAGACATCACTGCTGTTCAACAACGTACGCAGAGATTCGGCCATATGTATATTTATTAAACATTCCGGGGACAGGAGATTCCTGCCAGGGACTGCGTATCTATGAAAAAAACGTTTGCTGCAGAAAAAGACCCATCTTCGGAAAAACTGTCCGGACATTTCAAAAGGCTCATTGGAAACGATTCGAATTTCAAAAAGGCATTAACAATCGCGCAGCGTGTCGCGAGTGCAGACTTGCCTGTTCTTATCTTCGGTGAGAGCGGAACGGGCAAAGAAATTTTGGCGAGGGCCATTCATCAGGCAAGTCAACGGCGTAATCAACCGCTTGTCGATGTCAACTGTGCCGCAATACCGGATTCCCTTATCGAAAGTGAACTCTTCGGGTATGAAAAAGGCGCTTTTACGGGAGCCAGAGCCGAGGGGCGCAACGGCTACTTTGATGAAGCCAATAAGGGAACGATTTTTTTGGATGAGATCGGTGATGCCTCCATTCAGACTCAGTCAAAACTCCTTCGCGTCCTGGAAGAGGGGTGTTTTAAGAGAGTCGGAGGCAACCGTAACATCAAGGTGAATGTGCGCGTCATTTCGGCGACGAACAAGAATCTGGAGAAACTCATTACAGATCGCACGTTCCGAGATGACCTTTTCTATCGTTTGAATACTTTTGCAATCCATCTGCCGCCGCTGAGGGAAAGACGGGGAGACATTCCCCTACTGGTCGATTATTTTCTGAACGAATCGGCCAGGCAAAAGAGATTCGGCATGAGAATAGCGCCCGAAGCAATGGACATCCTTCAAGATTATCATTGGCCTGGCAATGTACGGGAATTAAGAGGTGTGATGAGCTACGCAACCGAAATGACCACGGGTTCATTCATTTCTCTTGATTCACTGCCGAATTTTCTGTTGGTTCACAAGAAAGGCAATAAGAAACCTGAGAACACTCCTCCTCTGTTGGATGACGGCCCCGAGAAGGCTCCCCCTCCCACATTGGATCAAAATGACAACCTGGTCGCAGTGGTCCAGCGGGTTGAAAAGGAACTGATCATGAGAGTGCTGACAAAATCAGCAACCAGGTCCGATGCAATCCGTGCGCTTGGGATCAGCAGAAGAACGTTCTATATGAAGCTCAAACAGTACGACTTGGCATAGAGATGACGATATCCATCGGCTGTCCCGTTTTGGCTATGTAAGCGACTGGCGCGTCATGGGCAACGGAAATTTCTCTGAATTCGGTCGTGCGCGCAGGATGTGTCCCGGCAGCGGCCTGCCGCAGAGTTTTTCTGCAAATTCAACCGCCTCCAGAAGATGATCGATGTTGATGCCCGTCTTGATCCCCATTTCTTCAAAGATGTTAACAAGATCTTCTGTGGGTATGTTCCAGCTTCCGATATCCCGGTCGACTGACCCGAATGGGGTACCGCTCAACCCCCCCAGCGCGGTATCAAAGATGCGAACCCCGGCCTCGTAGGCTGCGATGCAGTTGGCCATGGCGGCTCCTCGATTGTTATGAAAGTGAGCCGCCAGAGTGATGTTCAACTTCAAGGCTGAGGCAACATTGACGAGTTCCTTGACGCTTTTGGGATTTGCCATACCAGCCGAATCTACAAGAGATATTTCACTCACACCCATAAGGCTCAGTTGCTGTATGATTCTCGAGACATCTTCAACGGGCACTTTGCCTGTATACGGACAGCCGAATGCCGCAAGGATATAGCTTCTGATCGTCTTCTTGCTGGAGGCGGCTGCGCTGGCGATTGCCGGGAGTATCTTGTTCAGGGTCTCTTTCGTGCCCCGCCCCAAGGATAGTCTGTTATAGGCATCACTCGCCGCTACGAGTGTTAAGACTTGGTCAATACCGGTGACAATGGCACGACGGCAGCCGATTTCATTTGGAACCAATCCGATATAGGTTACCTGGCTTCGTTTCTTGATCTGCGCCATTACCTTCTCTGCATCGGAATGTTTGGGAATCAATCGGGGATGGGTGAAAGCCACACAGTCTATGCGTTTCAGACCTGCTTTCACCAGGAGGTCTATATACGCGACCTTGTCCGCCGTCGAAACGTCCCCGATTGTAGCGATTCCGTCGCGTGCCGATGTATCAACAATCACCACATCCGTTTTGGAGGCAGCCGTATTTGTATGCATTCATTCACCGGGAAATGAACGTCTGCTCAGCCCGTGCCGGGGTCTCTGCTCCACCCGTACCACCTGCCGCAGTGACTAGGGTCTGCAAGATGACGCTCCTCGCAGGTACTGATCAAAGGGTTGATACAAAAAGGCTCCCACGTTCCCGTCTCTTGTTCAAAGTGTTATCGCTCAAGAACAGCCGTCGGCGGGAAACCATGTTCGGTCTTTTTCCTCGCTGATTGTAGAACTTCACTCATTTTCGGCATCAATGTCTATGGTTAGATAGCATCACCGCCAGCGGTGAGTCAACCTCTTCTTGTCCGTAAAATCCGCCTTTGACGACGGCATGGGTCAGGGCTTCGACAACTCCGCTTCTTCCGGCGGACAGCCGAGGCAAAAATCGGTGGCAAGATTGATGGCCGCCGCAACGAAAACGGCATAGGGATTCGGGTATGCGGATGAGAGCAACGTCTTTGACAAAAACCACCTTGGCCGTGCGCCTCATCCTTGAAAGAAGACGCTCCGCCGGCGGCGTACTATGGAGGAGGATATGGACTTTCGGTCCTTGGGGCACTACGTCATCTGCAGAAAGAATTGCCGTGATGCGCCTCATCAAACGACTCGCCGCCGATCCCTCTGGAATCCACCATTTCCGAAGAGGAGAATCTGCCTTCTCAGGCCGTCAATCCGGCTTGAGTTCCCTCCCGGATGGCATGAAGAATCTTTCTTGGCTGGCTGCAGTCACCTATCAGGATGTAATTCATGTGACGGGAGGTCAACTCATTCGCGAGCGACGTGGACGGCCGATATCCGACGGCCAGCACCACTGCATCGGTTCGAATGGATTTCTGTCCCCCTTTGTCATCAAACAGCACTTCAGAATTGGTGATTTCCCGCACGGTAGCACTCGTGACGGCGTTGATCCTCAGGGAATCGAGTCCGCGCAACATAATGCGACGTACGCCATACGGCACACCGGCCAGAAGTCGAAACATCTCCAAGATCGTGACGTTGTGCCCCTGTTCCGCCAGCAGCATGGCCACTTCACAGCCCGTTGCACTGCCACCCACAACGACAACATCCCCCTTGACGGAAGCTTCGCCTGAAAGAACGGATTCAGCCATAACGATGTGACGCTGCGACAACCCCTTGATGGGCGGAATACTGGGAACGGCTCCCGTTGCAAGAATGACGATATCGGGACGTTCGGCAACGATGTCCTCGACTGTCGCTTCTTTCCCGAGGCGGACATCAACGCCCGCTGCCGTAACCTCATCGATAAGGGAACCCATGAGGGTCGAGATGTCCTCCTTGAATTTGGGAACGCGGGCGAGTTGCAATTTCCCCCCCAGCTGCGGTCCCTGCTCAAAGAGGCTTACACGATGCTGCCGTTCCCTCGCTGCAATGGCAGCACTCATTCCCGCCGGTCCCCCACCGACAATGCACACTCTTTTCGGCGTCGACCGCACCTTTCTCTGCGCAGCCACATCTTCTTCCCGACCAACATCGGGGTTGATCGAACAGGCAATGGGTTCGTATCGGAAGATGTGTTCAATACATTCGTTGCAGCCGATACACCGTCTTATCTTATTCCAGCTTCCGGCAACGGCCTTCTTCGGGAAGTCCGGATCGGCAATCATGCTCCGGCCCACGGCTACAAAGTCGGCACACCTGTCTTCCAGAATCTTCTCGGCGATCGCCGGGTCATTGATCCGGCCAACGGAGATGACAGGCAGTTTGACGGCTTTCTTGATCGAAGCTGCGAGAGACGAATGGCACCCTTGCGACATTTGATACGGCGGGATCACCCACTCGAAGCTGCCGTAGGTGCCTGCACTGACATGAATCGCATCGACGCCCGCCTCCTCGAGCAGTACGGCAAAGGAAATGGCGTCTTCCATGGAAATTCCCCCCGGCAAATGCTCATCAGCCGTCAGACGGTAGATGATGGGCAGTGGCGACCCTATTGCCTCGCGGATTTCCTGGACAACCTCCAGAGGGAAGCGCGCTCGATTTCTCAGATTGCCACCGTACTGGTCCCCGCGCTGGTTTGCGAGCGGAGAAATGAACTGATTCAGCAGATAACCATGCGCGCCATGCAGTTCGATCGCATCGAATCCTGCCCTTTTCGCCCGCAAAGACGCCTCGCGATATTTCTGCGCCAGTCTTCTTATGTCCGCGAGAGTAAGTTCCTTCGGCATTTCCCGCATCAAAGGACAGGGAACTGCAGAAGGCGCAACCGGGACATATCCGGTGTGCTTGAAGGACAATTGGCGGCCGGCATGCTGCAACTGCAGGGCTGTCGGCACCCCAAGGGCGTGGAGGCTCTCAACCAGCTTCGTCATGCCGCCCACATGGGATTCTTGATCGATCCGAGGCTCGTATTGTGAGATGGCCCCGGCATCGATTCCACAGTTTTCGATGATGATGAGACCGGGTTTTCCTTCAGCGCGGCGTTTGTAATATGCGATAAGGCGGGAAGAGATGTTCCCGTCCTTGTCTGCGAAAAAAGTGCCCATGGCGGGCATGATTATGCGGTTTTGAAGTCGTAGTCGGCCAATGGATCCCGGTCGAAACAATTTCATTTTCATCTTCCTCTGAAAAATTCGAACATGCAATCAAGTCGTGCCGGGATGGATCATTTCGCTTTGTCTTTTTTTCAACCGGACAGTCGCATTCCCGGAGCCGCCGAACCCTGTGAGCCCCCGACAGAGACCGGGGTCCCACAGGGGAAATACTTGCTTGAAGCATTGTTCTAGGGCGCAACAGCATCAGTCTTTGAGCCCCTCACCCTTCGTTTCCTTCATAAAGAATGTGGCAATGGAAATGAAGGTGAAGAAAACAGAAAGGACCATCAGGGCGGTTTTCAGGCTGTAGGCTTGAGCAAACGTTCCAAGAATAAACGGAGAAATCGCCGCAAAAATACGGCCAGTCCCGTATGCAAACGAAAGCCCTGTTCCACGAACCTTCGTCCTGAACTGCTCGGCCATGAAGGCACCCAGCGGCCCCCAATATCCAAAGGTGAAGAACCCTGTGAAAGCGGCCATGGTATAGGCCATGGCAGGCGTTGTGGCCGTCATCCACAACAATACGGCCGCTCCTGAACCAAATCCGCCAAAATATACACTCCACTTCCGTCCGAACCTGTCAGCCAGGTAGGCGCACGCCACGTACCCGAGCATGCCGCCGCCATTGAGCACCACGAGATACAGTACTGTTTTGTGGATCGTCATCTTCAGTTCATTATTCAGAAACGCCGGAAGCCAGGAATACAGTCCCCAGTAGGCGATCGAGTGGGATATCATGACCAGCGCGCAGAGAACGGTGGCCTTCACGTTTTCCTTTTCAAAAAGAACGGACCAGCCAGTCGTTTCCTGAGCCGGGGCGGAAGCGGCAACGGGCGACTTCTTGGCCTTGGCTTCCTGCTGTCTCAACCAGACCGGCGACTCCTTCGCGTAGATTGCAATCCAGATCGCACCCACCACGGTGATCACCGCCGACAGGAACAGGACTTTCCATCCGTAAGTGGGGACAAGCCACCACTGCACGCCAAGCGCACCGAAGAAACCGAACGGCCATCCCCAGCCGACGATCGAGTTCGCCATGGCCCGCTGGTTCGTCGGGAATGACTCGGAAACCAGGGCGGCTCCGATGGCCCACTCGCCGCCGAGCGCGAATCCTGTCACGACCCTGAGGACCATCAGCTGGAACCAAGTGGATACGAACGCGCACAACATGGTAAGAATTCCAAAAGCCGCCAGGCAGAATACCAATGTCTTCTTTCTGCCCCACTTGTCAGAAATGATGCCCCACGAATAGGCGCCGATGGCCATACCACCCAAGGTTGCAGTAGAAAGCAATCCGGCTTCCGCAAGCGTCATACCCCAGGCTTTCATCAGAAGCGGAATGGCCAGCGCAAGCACCACGAGGTCCCAGCTTTCGAACACCCATCCCAACCAACCGCTGAATACATTGAGGAATTTACTTTTACTTTTGTGAAAGGCGGCTACCCTATCCTCCTCAATGACAATTTTGCTAGCATTTTCGATGACTTTCCCGGCGTCCAATGCATCTGCTTTCTCCATTATTTATTTTCCCCCCCTCCAAATTTATTTTTTTGCATAAGCACGTTTTCATTTACGTGTGGTCAATCAAAATTCCTCTTGTTCGGGAAAACCTCACATCTTACAGCTCTCCGGCCGAACGATCAGGACGGGAACCTTGGAAGAATGGAGGACGCGGTCCGACACGCTGCCCAACTGCCATTTGGTGACGCCTGTCCTCCCGTGCGTCGCCATGATGATCAACTCGGCGCCAATTTGGGTCGCCATGTCGCTGATGAGATCAGCAGGCCTTCCCTCCATGATCTCCACTGACACCTTGGAGATGCCTTGTTTCGCCAGCCGCGCCTTTGCACTGGCGAGATAGTTTTTGGTTTCCTGGGTGGCTTCCCTCTGGGCCGCATCGAAGGCCTTGGCGCTGGCTGGATTCTCTTTGAACCAGCCGCGTGTTATGTCCACGACGCCGAGAAGGACCACTTCCCCGATGTTGCCCGATCGGGCGTTCGTGACAACGTGGTCGAGAACACACTCCGCAAGCTGTGACCCATCCAATGGGACAAGAACTTTCTTGTACATGATCGACACCTCCTCCTTTCGACGCGCTTGGAACAACCCGCTTTGCTTCATTCTGGTTCTCGCGAACCTGACCCCCTCCCCTCCTTTGATGGGAACATTCAGACAGCGGCACGGAAGTCGAAGTCCTATCCTTTCTGACTTGATACCGCGGCCATTTCTCCGTCAGTTCCGTCCCACCGTTCGCGTCCGGCGGCAGGTCCGCTTATGCCGCCTTACAGCCTTAATACTCGTAGAAACCCTTTCCGGACTTCTTGCCGAAGCGGCCCGCCTTGAACATGTGCGTCAGCAAGGTCGGAGGGGCAAATTTCGGATCTTTCGTCTGTGTATACATTGCCTCGTGGGTCATGTGATGGACGTCCAGGCCGTCGAAGTCTATCAGCTCGAGCGGGCCCATGGGGTGCCCCAGACCGAGTTTCGCCGCCGCATCGATTTCGTCCCGGGTTGCCCATCCATGGTCCAGCACGTCAATCGAGCGGTTGATGAAGGGGATGAGCAGATGATTCACCAGGAAACCGGGAAAATCCTTCACCCTGACCGTCTGCTTGCCGATGGCATGACAGAAGGCCGTGGCATCCTGGACCGTCTTTTCTTCCGTCTGCAGCGCCGTGATGACTTCCACCAGCCTCATGAGAGGCACGGGATTGAAGAAGTGCAAACCGATCACCTTCCCCGGCCTGGATGTGGCAGCCGCGATTTCCGTGACCGACAGGCACGAGGTATTGGTGGCCAGAATGCATCCGGGCTTGACCACCTTGTCCAGCTCGCCATGCGTCTTCTTCTTGAGTTCAAGCTGCTCGAAGACCGCCTCGACGACGATATCGGATTCGGACAGGTCAGCCATGCTGGTCGTCCCGTGGACGCGCGACAGAATTTCCTGCATCTTGGCTTCCGTCACTTTGCCGCGCGCCACACCCTTTTTCAGGAAGGACTCAATGCGGCCGATGCCCTGCTTGACAAACTGTTCGTTGATATCGAGAAGATGAACCTGAAAACCGGCGGCTGCGCTGACCTGGGCGATACCGGACCCCATCGTCCCACCGCCTACAACTCCTACAACCTTCATAACCTCTACCTCCCTCTCAATAGGCAAAGAAGCCCTTCCCCGTCTTGCAGCCTAGCTCTCCAGCCTCAACCTTCTGCTGCAGCAAGTGAGGACTGGCAAAGCCCTGGTCCTTGTACTGTTCGTAGAGATTGGAGGTGATTTGCAGAAAGGCATCCAATCCCATGGCGTCCAGGTAATGCAGCGGCCCAACCGGATAGCCGAGGCCAAGACAGCAGCCCTTGTCGATATCCTCAGCGGACGCAAGCCCCTTTTCGTAGATCCGGATCGCGTCGTTGAGAAACGGGACATACAGGTAATAGGCAATCAACCCGGACTTCCCCGTGGACGTGACCGCGGACTTCCCGAGGGACGCGAGGAATTCCTTTGCCGCATCCGCCGTCTTGGGATCCGTGCCAGCGCTGTACGTGACCTCCACCAGTTTCATCTTGTCCGGCGGATTCAGGAAATGCATCCTGATCAGGGAGACCTTCAATTCCGCATCTCTGGCCATGCCGTTGACGGAAAGGGATGAGGTCGCCGTAGCCCAGAACGACGGTTTGCAGCCCTTGTGGACGAGTTCCCGGAACAGCTCGACTTTGGCCGTCAGGTCTTCTGGAAGGGCTTCGAGAATGATGTCGCAGTTTGCCAGAGCCTTCAGACTCTTGGCGACCCTTGCCCGCTCCGGGCTCCCGGCGGCAGATATCTCATCGGCAACCTTCAGGGCTTTTTCAGGGACCAGATCAAAGAGCGTAACCTCATGACCGCCGGCCGCACAGACCTTCGCGACACCCACACCAATGGTGCCGACGCCGACAATACCGACTTTCTTGCCTACCACCATACTTCACCCCTCCCGTTGACAATCTCGGCTGCGATAACCATTTTCTGGATTTCCGAAGTCCCCTCATAGATCCGCAGGATTCGCGCGTCGCGATAATAGCGCTCGATCGCATAATCCTTCATGTAGCCGTAGCCACCGTGAATCTGCAGGGCCTGATCGACCACCCTGCCCACCATCTCACTGGAAAGCAGCTTGGACATGGCGGATTTCGCACTGTAAAGTTTCCCGCCGTTCTCACGCTCCCGGGCGACTTCGTACACCGTGAGCCTGGCGGAGTAGATGTCCGTCGCCATTTCGGCCAGCATGAACTGAATCGCCTGATTGCTGATGATCGGCTTGCCGAACTGAACCCTTTGCTTGGCGTACGACACGGCGGCGTCGAAGGCACCGCGGGCAACTCCGATAGCCTGGGAGCCGACGATGTAACGCGTATGATCCAGGGTCTGCATGACGACCTTGAAAGCCTTGGTCTCCTGCCCCAGCAAGTTGGCGGCCGGAATGCGGCAGTCCGTGAAGATCAGCTCGCGGGTGGCGGATCCCCTCATGCCCATCTTGTCTTCTTTCTTGCCGAACTCGAAGCCGGGGGTACCCTTCTCCACGATGAAAGCGGAAAGGCCGCTCTTGCCTTCTGCATTGGTCGACTTGGCGAAAACGGTATAAATATCGGCTTCTCCTCCGTTGGATATGAAGCACTTGCACCCATTCAAAATGAAAATGTCACCGTCTCTCACGGCATTCGTCCGTACCCCGCTGACATCGGATCCGGCGTTCGGCTCCGTCAACGCAAAAGCGGCGAGCTTGGCCCCGCTAGCCATATCCGGGAGGTAACGCTTCTTCTGCTCTTCCGACCCGGAGATGAGCATCGGCTCGGTGGCCAAGAAGTGGGTGGCCAGGGTACCGGCTGTCGACAGACAGACTTTGGAGAGTTCTTCCATGACCAGGCAGACAGCCACATCGCCTGCATGCTGACCACCGTACTCTTCCGGAATGGTCAGGCCCATCAATCCCATCTCCTTCATCATGGTGGTGCATTCGTGAGGAAACTCTCCCGTCTTGTCCAGGTGCTCAGCCAACGGCGCTACCTTGTCCTTGGCAAATTTGATGACCGTATCGCGGATCAACGCTTGTTCTTCTGTTAATGGAAATGACATCTCTCTACCCCCATTCAATTTTTTTCTTTGAGCGCTACTTTCCTTATTTTCCCGGTGGTGGTCTTAGGCATTTCGGAAATGAATTCCACATATTCCGGCGTCTTGTACTTGGCGAGGTATTGTGAGCAGAATTCTTTGATTTCTTCTTCCGTGGCCGTGACCCCGCTCCTGAGAACAATGAATGCCTTCACTTTCTCTCCGAAAAGTTCATCCGGTACTCCGATGACTGCGGTTTCGGCCACCTTGGGATTCTTGTACAAAGCCTCTTCCACTTCCCGGGGATAGACGTTGGCACCGCCGCGAAAGATGATTTCTTTCTTGCGTCCGACAAGAAAGAGGTCGCCGTCCAGATCGGCATAGACAAGGTCACCCGAATGCAGCCAGCCGTCACGAATGGCCTCGGCGGTTCTCGAAGGATCGTTCAAATACCCTTTCATCACGAGCGGGCCACGCGTGATCAATTCTCCCACTGTCCCCTGCGGAACATCCTTTCCTTCCTCATTGACCACGCGCACTTCCGTACGGTAAGAAGGACGGCCGAGGGAACCGGGTTTGCGCGGGAACTCCTTGGGCGTGCAACAAACAAGGGCCGTGGCTTCGGACAGGCCGTAACCATCCTGAAGCACCGTGCCGCCCGTTGCCTGCTTCCAGCGTTCGAGAATCTCCACGGCTGTCGAGGCGCCCCCGGAAAGGCAGAAGCGCAGGCTTGTGATGTCGTAAGACTTCAATTCCGGCAGATTCAGCATCATGATGTAAAACGTCGGAACACCCTGCATGACAGTCGCTTTGTACTTGCTGATGATCTCAAGGACTGTCTTGGCAGAGAACCTTTCAACCAGCAGAACGGTCGCTCCGACGAAGAAAGGACCGAACAGGGTCTGCAGCAAGCCGAAACAATGGAACAGGGGCAGCACGCAAACCACTCTGTCCTCATGGACATAACTCGCGTTTTTGACGCACGCTTCCGCATTGGTATAGAGATTCTGATGAGTGATCATGGCCCCCTTTGGAACCCCCGTAGTACCGGAAGTATAGAGGATATGGGCCGTATCGTCAGGAAGAACCGCACATGGTTCGACCTTTCCGTCCCCTTCCTTCATGTCCTTGACTCGCACGACGTCCTTGGGGAGGGCCGTGGCGGCTGATTCGGGACCCGCCAGGATATAGTGTCTGACGGTGCGCAGGGTATCCTTCACCGCGTAAACACGCTGCAATGGCTGCTCATTGCCGATGACGGCCACCGTGGATGAGTCCTTGATCCTGAAGGTGACTTCATTGGGCTTGTAGGAAGGGTCAATGGGCAAAGCGACGGCCCCCATGCTGGCGACGGCAAGGTAGGAAAATGCGAATTCGGGCCGATTCGTCATCAGGAACGCCACGACCTCTCCGCGCTGGATGCCCAATTTCTTGAGCATGGCGATGTACCGGCTCACTTCCTCCAAAACATCGCGGTAGCCAAATTCCTGCCCCTCGAATACAATGGCCACGGAATCCGGATACTTACGTGCAGATGGCAGCAGACATTTCGCAACAAGGTTATACTCTTCACTCTTTTTCATTCGGTCTCCCCTCCTTTTGTTCCCCCCTGTTTTCAAACAAGGAACCAAAAAAAATGACATCCATTGCTGAGTTACTCTCCTCTGAAAGCAGGAGGTCTTTTTTCTATGAAAGCACGCATGCCTTCTTTCTTGTCTTCCGTCTCGAACAGAATGGCCAGCATGTTCGCTTCATAGGAGAGCGCATCGTCGATCGACATTTCGATCCCATCGCCGACGGCTTCCATGGCCAATCTCATGGCGATCGGTGCTCTCTTGCAGAGAAGCTCGGCCATCTTCTCGGCCTCTTTCATAAGCTGATCGTCCGGAACGACCTTGCTGACCAAACCGATGCGCAGCGCTTCCTGGGCATTCACCGGGAGCCCCGAGAGAATCATCTCGAGGGCCTTCCCCCTGCCGATTACTCTGGGTAATCGCTGTGTTCCGCCGTAACCCGGGATGATGCCGAGCGTAATTTCCGGCAATCCGATTTTGGCTTTTTCCGCGGCAATTCTTATCGTGCAGGCAAGGGCCAGTTCACACCCGCCTCCCAGTGCAAACCCGTTGATGGCTGCTATGGAAGGTTTTCCCAGTGTCTCCAGGATACGAAAGATCTCCTGACCCCGCTTGACGTAGGCGCGGCAACCATAGCCGGACTTGAACTGTTCCAGCTCCTTGATGTCAGCTCCCGCAACGAAGCTCTTCTCGCCTGCGCCGGTTACGATCAGGACGCGGATTTGAGGATCCGCCTTGACCTTATCCAGAGCCTGGGCGATTTCTGCCAAGGTCTCTCCGTTCAAGGCATTCAACACGGCAGCCCTGTTGATCGTCAGATAGGCAACTGCGCCCTTCGTCTCGAAAATGATGTTCTTATACAAATTCACCATCCCCTTTCGTTCGAATTTCATTCCAGAACAAATCGTGTATCAACAACAACCGCACCCTTAGGACTCACGATTACCGGGTTCATATCGAGTTCTTTCAGAACGAAGCTATCCAAAGCCAGTTGGGAAAGCGACATCAGTATGCGGCCGACTGCTTCGATGTTCCCGCCTTCCTGACCGCGAAACCCCTTCAACAGTTGATACGATTTCGTTCCGGTAACCATCCTTGAAGTCTGTTCCTCGTCCAGAGGCGCAATCCCTAAGGCAATATCCCTATAGAGTTCCGCCTCAATGCCGCCCTTGCCATACAGGACAACCGGCCCGAATTGCGGATCTCTCTTGAACCCGCAAAATACTTCCAGTCCCTCACTCAGCTGCTCTTGAATCAGATACCCTTCTATTCCGTCTGCAGAGAGCGCTTTTTCGAATGCGTCGCGCATTTCTCTTATCGCAACTCGGAGTTCCTCCATCGTACCAAGACCGATGCGGACTCCGCCGATATCTGACTTGTGAATAGCCTGAGAGCTGATGATCTTGGCCACCACAGGATACCCGATATCCGCAGCCGCACGGCCTGCCTCTTTTTCATCCCGCGCAAATCGCCACCGTGCTACCGGGATACCGTAGTGACGCAGCAACTCCATTCCCGCAGCCTGAATATCCCACCAGGTCCCATTCTGCGGAAAATGCGGAGTCTCTGCTCTTCGGCCTTCGCGAGGCTTGAGTCCCCTCTTCTGTCGACGCTCCGGCGGCGCGGTGACCGATGGCGCCGTGCCGGTCCGTCGCGTATGCTGGTGCAGAACCCGGAGCGCCTTGAGAGCCCTTTCCGGTGAAGGATAATTCAGGACATTGCCGTCCCGCTCCAGATTCCCCACGACTCTTTCTCTGCTTTGGCCGGCGAACCACCCCAACACCGGCTTGTGCGGGAACCTCTTGGCTGCCTCGCGTACGGCATCGGAAACATCGGAAATGGCCGCCTGATTGGCGAAGGAAATGCACAAGACACCGTCAACGTTATCGTCCGCGAGGACTTTTTCCAGAACACCGGGATAAATCGAAGGGTAGTGATTCTTCATGGCAGCCGGCCAGATATCAATCGGATTTCTTATTTCCAGCCACGGAGGTGAGAGCCTCGCTATGTAATCGACGGTTTCACGCGACAGTGCCGCAAGGCGAAACCCATTTTCTTCCATGGCGTCCATGGCCATAATGCCGGCACCGCCGCTGGCTGTAATGATGGCCAGCCGCGTTCCCTGGATAGCGGGGTAAGTCAAAAGTGTCCTGCATGCGTCATACAGTTCTTCCACATCTCCGACACGAACAACACCGCACTGGTCAAAAGCGGTGGTGTATACCGCATCCTCTCCAGCCAGTTGCCCGCTGTGCGAGGCGGCCGCCTTTGACCCGATCTCGCTATGTCCCGTTTTCAGAACGACAACAGGTTTCCGACACGTAATGCTCTTTGCCGCGTCCATGAACGCGCGCCCGTCCGATAGTCCCTCAAGATGGACGGCGATCAAACGAATCCGCGAATCTTCGTTCAGCACCTGCAGCATTTCGTGCGGTGCAACATCACAGGTATTGCCTAGGTCGATCCCGATGGCCATGCCAGTATAGAAATTATCGGCACCGCTCTTCATGAAACCGGACTGGCAAATGACGCCGACCGGCCGCACGGTGCAGCCGAAATTCGCGAACGGAGTGTAGAACTGATCCAACAGATTGACGATACCCAGCGTATTGGGCCCTATGATGCGCATGCCTTCTGAGCGCGCCAGGCTTACCAGCTTTTCCTGCATCTGCCTGCCAACAGGATCCGCGTCGGCGAATCCCTGCGCAATGACGATGGCATACCGAATCTCCTTGGCGGCGCAGTCTGATACGGCATCGAGAACACCATCGCGTGGTATGCAGATCAGAGCGAGGTCAACCGGATAGGGAATATCCCTGACACGAGGGTAGCATGGAAGGCCGCATATCTCCGCGGCGTTGGGATTCACAGGATAGATCTTTCCCCGGTATCCGTGCGCCATCATCCTTTCTACAGGATTGTAGGCGTCGGGGCCCGTACGTCTCGAGACACCGACGATCGCGACGGAGCTTGGGTTGAGAAATATCTTCAGTGGGTGTTGTCCCGACATCAGAGCCGCCCCCCCTGGTCCTTAACAGCACTACCTTTTTCTTGAGGCCACTACATCCTTTCGATAATCGTTGCGCAGGAATGTCCATGGCCGATGCACATGGTCTGCAATGCAAAGGTCCCTCCGCGCCGCTCCAGTTCATGCAGCATGGTAATCATGATGCGGGCGCCGCTTGCCCCCAGGGGATGACCGATGGCAATCGCTCCACCGTTTGGATTGATTTTGGCCATGTCGACTTTGAATTCTCTCTGCCAAGCCAAGACCACAGAAGCGAAGGCTTCATTGACCTCGAAGAAATCAATGTCGGAAATTTTCAAGCCCGAGCGTTTCAGTGCCAATTCCGTAGCCGGGATCGGCCCCGTCAGGGAGAACGTCGGATCTGAACCGACGACAACACGTGTCTTGACCTTGGCGCGCGGTTTCATCCCGTGAGCGAGAGCCGTCTCTTTCGAGGCGATCAGGAGCGCTGCGGCCGCATCGCTGACCTGGCTGGAATTGCCCGCCGTGATCTTGCCGCCTTCCTTGAAGGGGGGTTTCAGACTGGAAAGTTTTTCCAGCGTAGTATCCCGCCGCGGGCCCTCATCCGCCGTAAACATGAACTTCGTCCCGTCTTCTTTCGTCACTTCGATCGGAAAACATTCATCCTTCAATTTTCCTTCGTCGAGAGCCTTGATTGCCCTTTGATGACTCAGCAGGCCGAATTCATCCAACTCTTTTCTGCTCAGCCCCCATTTATCGGCAATCATCTCCGCCGCAATTCCCGGAAGGGTGATCTCGTGCTTATTCGCCATCATGGGAGCCCATGTAGACGGCCACTCGGAACCCATCGGCATCCTGGTCATGCTTTCCACTCCGCCGGCGATGATGAAATCGGCATCTCCGGCAATGATGGCTTGCGCGGCGTTATGGACCGCCTCCTGACTGGAGCAGCACCAGCGGTTGATGGTCACACCCGAAACAGTGTAGGGCAGATTGGACGCCAGCGCGATCCGTCTTGCCGGATTCGCCCCTTGTTCGTTCACCTGCGTGTTGCAGCCAAACTTGAGATCTTCGATCAGATTCGGGTCGATCCCGGTCTTGGTCAGCAACGCGTTTACCGTTTTCGCCCCAAATTCTTCCGGACGCTCGTTCGCCAGCGCGCCCTTGCGCCGGCCGACGGGGGTTCTAATTGCATCGACAATCACCGCTTCTCTCATGTTTCCTATCCCCTCCTTCTCCTCATTGTTATTTGTTGTATCCGCTATACGTCTGATGACCTCGCAGAGGATTTCAGATATTTGGGCGAGCGGATGAACGAAAGCGCTTTGAGCAACGGATTCGGAAGATCGGCCAAGATGGCGTTTCCAAGGCAATGAAACTGGCAGCGTCCAGGAAACATATGCCCCTTGAACGGACCGTGGACGTCCGCAGGACTCGCGATGAAGTTGAGTAGTGTATTGAGCATCATTGAGAGGAAGTGGCAGCAACTAGCATACCAGTTGTCAGACACATCCTAATATTCAATAGTTGTATCAGTTCATCACGATGCAAATTGATATCCCCCAAGAGAGTTTCCTGCCTCCTCTGGTGCTGGAATGCGAAAAAGGCGATCTATGCGTATAGCATGGTTATGATGGAGATTTCCGAATCGGCGCGGTCAGCGGAATGGATGAGAGGACGCTTCGGTGGGAAGCCCAAATCGACCATCGCGTCTTTCATGTCACAGCGAATAAAGGCTTGACCATAAAGATGAATCTTGCCCAAGACGGCGGATTGTTTTATGTATATATATTATACAAGGAATAAGAAGCTGTATATGAATGATGACAGCACATTTCATGCGAGATCGTGTGTCTGGGGAAATTCCTGATCTCCATCGGAAGGATTGAATGTATTTTACTTTGCGCCAGCAATGCTTGAGAAGTTCTTCGCCACTCCTCACCACACATAAGCGAAAGGCGCCCATCCTGTGATTTGAAAGGCTGAGTTTACGGCGACAAGGACATCAGGAACCGTCCATGCCTACGCAGCCGATTTCTGGGTCGTGGGCGTGTCTATCGGGCGGGTGTATATTTATTAAATAATCCACAGAATGAGGCCTTGGCCTTGTTTCTCGGACGCCCTCAGAATCTCTCCGTTCGCGATGGGATCCTGCTCTTGCAGCAGCCCCGAGCGGCTCATCGGCCGGAGGCCTTGGCCGTCCTATTCGAGATGTTGACTTCATTGCGATTTTGGCATATCAACAGCACCTTCCGGTGTGAAACGTCGTATGGAACGATTCAACGCATAAAGGAACGGACTATGGCGGAAACGACTCCCTCGGCACCTTCGGACTTCATTCGCGACATCATCGACGAGCACAATCGGAGCGGCAGGTTCCAAGGCCGCGTGGCAACGCGGTTCCCGCCGGAACCGAACGGCTATCCCCATATCGGACACGCCAAATCCGTGTGCCTGAACTTCGGCATCGCGGCCCAGTACGGCGGCACCTGCAACCTGCGCATGGACGACACGGACCCGGGCGGAGAATCCCAGGAGTACGTGGACTCCATCATCCGGGACGTGAAATGGCTGGGCTTCGACTGGGGAAACCGCCTCTTCTACGCCTCCGACTACTACGAACCGCTGTACCAGTACGCCCTGCAGCTCATCCGGCAGGGCCAGGCTTACGTCTGTGAGCTCACACCCGACCAGATACGCGAATACCGCGGGACCCTCACCGAGCCGGGAAAGGAAAGCCCCTACCGCAACCGGTCCGTCGAGGAGAACCTGGCCCTTTTCGAGCGCATGCGCCTCGGAGAGTTCGAAGAAGGGACGCACGTGCTGCGCGCGAAGATCGACATGGCCTCCCCCAACATCACGATGCGCGATCCCATCATCTACCGGATCAAGAAGGTGGCGCACTACCGGACCGGGGATCGGTGGTGCATCTACCCGATGTACGATTTTGCCCATTGCCTCTCCGATTCCCTCGAACGGATCACCCATTCGATCTGCACCCTGGAATTCGAAAACAACCGACCTCTCTACGACTGGTTCCTCGACGAATTGAAGGTCAAGGACCATCCGCAGCAGATCGAGTTCGCACGCCTCAACCTCACCTACACCGTCCTCAGCAAGCGCCGGCTGATCGAGTTGGTGGAAAAGAAGCTCGTGCAGGGGTGGGACGATCCGCGGATGCCGACCCTGGCGGGGATGCGGCGACGGGGGTATACGCCCGAGGCGATCCGCACCTTCTGCGACCGCATCGGCGTCGCCAAGAACGACAGCGTAGTGGATGTGGCCCTCCTCGAGCATTGCGTCCGGGAGGACCTGAACGAGAGGGCTCCGCGTGTCATGGCCGTTCTCCGTCCCCTGCGGGTTGTCATCGACAACTACCCCGCGGACCGGGTCGAAGAATTCGACTGCCCCTACCATCCGCAGAAGGCGGAGCTCGGGTCGCGCAAGGTCCCCTTCTCCCGTGTCCTGTACGTGGAGCGGGACGACTTCATGGAAAACCCTCCCAAGAAATTTTATCGCCTGAGCCCGGGGAAAGAAGTGCGTCTCCGGTACGGCTACTTCATCAAGTGCACGGGCGTCGTGAAGGATCCCGCAACAGGCGACGTGACGGAGATCCACTGCACCTACGACCCGGAGACGCGGAGCGGTTTCGCTCCGGACGGACGGAAGGTCGATGCGACGATCCATTGGCTGTCGGCGGCCCATGCCGTTCCGGCCGAAGTGCGCCTCTACGACCGCCTCTTCGACGTCCCCGATCCGATGAGCGCCGGCGACCGGTACCTGGATCACGTCAACCCGAAGTCCCTGGAGGTCCTGCCGGACTGCCGCGTGGAGCCGAGCCTGAAATCCGCCCCTCCGGAGAGCATCTGCCAGTTCGAGCGGACGGGATATTTCTACACCGATCCCGTCGATTCGGCCGCCGGAAAACCGGTCTTCAACCGGACCGTGACCCTGAGGGATTCCTGGGCCAAGGTCGCGGGCAGGAAATAGCACTTCATTACCCTCAGAGGTGTCGACCGATGAAAAAGACGCTGTCCCTATTGGTCCTGATTTCATTGCTGTTCGTTGTTTCATGCGCTTCCACGACCGGATCACGCTATCGCGAAGGCGACAACACCGGTCAGGAAACGGGCATGACCGTACAGGACGAACGGCGCATGGCCGAAGAAGCCATGCCGGAAATGCAGAAGGAGTACCCGCCGGCCAAGAACCCGGAACTTCAGAAATACATTTCCGATCTGGGCATGAAGATCGTCCGGGCGAATAACCTCGAGGGCAACCCGTACCACTACGACTTCACCGTCGTCGATGTGGCGACCGTGAACGCTTTCGCGCTGCCGGCCGGGAAGATCTTTGTGACCGCCCCGCTCATCGCCATGGCCTCCAACGAAGCGGAGCTGGCGGGAATCATCGGACACGAGGTCGGTCACGTCATGGCCCGTCATGCGGCCGAGCGGATGTATGCCATGGAGAAAGACAAAAACAAGACATGGCTTTACGCGGCCGGCGGGGCAATCGCCGGCGCCGCGGCGGGATTCGCACTGGGAAGACTGCTGTGCCCGGACGGCGACAAGGCCTGCCTCGCGAAAGCGGCCATGATCGGAGGCGCCGCCGGCGCAGGCGGGGGCCTTCTGGTACAGAAGTTCAAGTTCCTGGCGAACTCCCGGGAAGACGAGCTCGAAGCCGACCGTATCGGATTCCGGATCGCCGTCGGCGCCGGATACGACAAGGACCAGGTGGGGAAGTTTTATGAAAAACTCCTGCAGATGGAAAAGAACGCGCAGAAGAGCGGGACTCCGCTCTTGAAAAGCCTGGCCGATGCCATGAGCACACATCCCCCAAGCGAAGAGCGGGTGAGCCAGATGAGAGAACTGGCGCAAAACAGCCCCGCCGCGAGAAGCTCCATCGTCACGTCCCCGGAATTCAACAGGGCGAGGCTCGTTGCCGGGCAGATGCAGAAGAAGTAAGTAGTCAAGGAATACCGCCGGTGCGCCATCCCCGCAGGAACCGTTGCGGCGGGATGCGCATCGGCATACGGCCCGGGGCCCCACGCGGAATCCCCCCGCCGCCTTCCCGTTTCTCTCCTCCTCCCTTTTTCACCTCTCTCGATGAGCAGGACGTCCCTGCCGGAGACCGGAGACCGCGGTCTCTGTGCAGTGAAAACAGGATGTCATCTCCCTCCCGGGCAACGCTCTCCCAATGGTAGATATGTCCTATGACTTCCCTGACCGTGAACTGACATTGCCCTCCGCGCACCCCGTCCTTATGATTTACTATACGAGTCCGTCGTCGCGCTTCTCAGTGTCGTGGCGGTTCCGGGCCGTTGGCATCGAAAACAAAGGCGATTTCTCATGGTGAACCGGTGCCTTGTACCACGCCGCAGACAGGCAATACGCGTCAGGATGGAAGGGCATGGCCGGCAACGGTAACGAACTCGTCAACAGGACAATCGTGAGATCCTGGCTCGTCTGGGGATTTTTCTGGGCGGTGCTCGCCCCCCTGCTGGGAATCATCCTTTCGCTGAAATTCAACTTTCCCACATTCCTGAGTTCGGAGTTCAGCCATTTCGGGCGGCTGCGGCCGCTGCACGTCAACGGCGTGATCCTGGGGGTCTTCTCGACCGTCTTCTTCGGGCTCGCCTATTACATGGTGCCGAAGCTCACCGGCATCAGGATGCACCGGGAGGAGTGGTCGAAGCTTCCCCTGGTTCTCTGGAACGGCACCCTCCTGGTCGCATCGGTCTCCCTTCTCCTGGGCTACAACAAGGGGCTCGAGGTGGCGGAGTTTCCCAATCCTCTGCCGGTCTTGCTGGCGGCGGCGCTCCTGATCGTGGCCTACCAGGTGTTCATGACCATCGCCCGCCGCAAAGAGGAAAAGATCTTCGTCTCGCTGTGGTACATCGTCGCGGCGCTCGTCTGGACCGGCATCAACCTGCTCTACGGGAACCTGATCGTCCCCTACGTGGCGCCGGGAATCGGCAACATCGCGCTGCACGGCCTGTACATCCACTATGTCGTCGGCCTCTGGATCACCCCGGCGGGGCTCGCCGTCATCTATTTCTTCCTGCCGGCCTCGGCGCGGAGCCCCCTCTACAGCCACAAGCTCTCCCTCATCGGCTTCTGGTCGCTGGCCTTCTTCTACCCTTTCGTGGGCATTCACCATTACCTCTACAGCCCCATCCCCGCCTGGACCCAGACCGTCGCCATCTTCGCCAGCATGATGCTGATCATCCCCGTCCTGACCGTGGTGGTCAACTTCTTCGGAACCCTCAAGGGGAACTGGGAGAAATTCCAGACCGACTTTTCCGTGAAACTGATGATCTTCGGGGCCGCGATGTACTTCATCGGCAGCGTCCAGGGCTCCTTCGAGGCGCTCCGTAGTTTGCAGCAGCCGACCCACTTCACCGATTTCGTGATCGCCCATTCGCACGCAACGGTATTCGGGGGATACGTGATTTTCGTCCTGGCGGCCTGCTACTACGTCTGGCCGAGGATCACCGGGAGGGAATTCAACGCGCGTGCGGCGCGCTGGAGCACCTGGATGATCATGGGCGGCATCTCCGCCATGATCCTCATCCTGATCGTCCAGGGGCTGATCCAGGGAACGGCGCTCATGGCAGGCGCGGAATTCGTCGACAGCGTCGTGACCATGAAACCCTACTGGTTTCTCCGGACGCTGACGGGCATTGCGATGGATGTGGGGATCGCCCTCGTGGGGATCAATCTCCTCCTGTCGGGTAGGAAGGCGAAGGAGATCGTGTCGTGAAGCGGGCAAAGACGGTCGCGCTCGTCGCGGGTTTCGGATTCTTCTTCCTGGCGCTGTTGCTGCAGGGGATCCTCCCCTACCAGATGGAGGAGAACCGCGTGACGACCGTCACGAGAACGGTCCGAACGCCCCTGGGCGAGCTGGCCGAGCTCAAGGCCGAGGCGTCTCCCTACGCCGGTCTCACCCTCAGGGGGAGGCAGGTGTACACGCGCGAAGGATGCTGGTACTGCCATTCCCAGTACCTCAGGCCGACGGCGGGGGAGAACCGGCGATGGGGGCCGGTGTCGGAATTCGGCGAATACGCCCATGACCTGCCCCACCTCGTCGGAACGCGGAGGATCGGACCGGACCTCACAAGGGTGGGTGGGAAATACGGCGACGACTGGCATGCGGCGCATTTCTTCGACCCCCGGATGGTCGTCCCCGATTCCGTCATGCCGCGGATGACCTGGTTCTTCGACGACAATCCGGAAGACGGGAAGCGCCTCCTCAGCGAAGACGGGCAGGCGGTGACGGCGTTCGTGCAGAACCTGGGGATGAACAAGGGCCGGTGGCGGGACGCCTTTTCTTACCAGATCGCCGAGGGCGGCTCGTCGTCCCTCGAAAGCGCCGCCGCCATCGCCCACGGCAAGGCCGTCTATGAACGGCGATGCCTCGGCTGCCACGGCGAAAAGGGAGACGGGAAGGGTGCGGCCCCCGAGACGGTCCGCTTCGCCATCGCCCTGCCGCGCGACTTTACCGCGGGCGTGTACAAGTTCAGGACGACCCCCACGGGGTCCGTCCCCCTGGATGCGGACATCTACCGCACCATCACGGTCGGCATCCGCGGGACCGCCATGCCGCCGTGGTTCAATCTGGCCGAGGAGGAACGCTGGGACGCCGTCCACTTCGTCAAGACCTTTTCCCCGGATTTCAAACAGTATCCGCCGGATGCGCCGATTCCGATCGGCCGGCCGCCGAAGCCGACGCCGGAGCTGATCGCACAAGGAAAGAAGGTCTTCGAGGAAATGAAATGCTGGGAGTGCCACGGGCACGAAGGCAGGGGCGACGGCCCCGTGTCGGAGGAGCAGGTCGACGATTTCGGCAACAAGATCCCGCCGGCGAACTTCACCAGGGGGGTCTTCAAGAGCGGCCCACGGCCCGGCGACATTTTCCGGACCTTCATGACCGGTCTGAGCGGCACCCCGATGCCCTCGTTCGGCGACTCCTTTGCAGGCCCGGAGGACGGGTGGGCCTTGACCTATTTCGTCCTGAGCCTTTCCGCGGATGGGAAACGATGATTGAAAAAACAGTCGTCTACGGGTTCCTGATTTCCCTGAGCATGGGGCTGAGCGCCCTGGCCTTCTTCGTCTGGGCGGTGCTGTCGAGCCAGATGGACGACACGGAGGATGTGAAGTACCGGGTGCTCGAGCGCGAGCTGGAAGAAACCGGCGTTCCCGAGACGGACTCCTGAGAGGTGAACAATGATGAAAAGAGCCCATGGTTTGGTTTTTGCGGCAATCCTGGCCGCGCTGTTGTCGTGCATGCCGCCGTCGGAGGCTGTTGCCTACGAGGAAGGGGCTGTGCCGGACGGCGGGGTCATCAAGGGGAGCATCGTGTACAACGGCAGCGTACCGACGCGCAAGGTCATCCCGACGAAAGACCCGGACGTCTGCGGCGGCGTCCGCGACGAAGCCCAGGTTGCCGTCGGTCCGGGGAACAAGGTCGCGGAGGCCATCGTCTACCTGAAAGGCGTGGCGAAGGGAAAGAAATGGGAGCGGCCCCAGAAGACGCCGGAGCTGGTGAACAAGGACTGCCGGTTCCATCCGCGGGTTCAGGTCATACCGGCGGGAATGAAGGTGGCGATCGTCAATGATGACCCGGTGCTGCACAACACGCACGGTTTTCTCATCAAAACGACGGTGTTCAACGTGGCCATGCCGAAGAGCGGCATGCGCGTAGAGCGCCCCTTGCAGCGGCCGGGCCTGGTCCGCGTGGAATGCGACGCCCACGGCTGGATGCTGGCCTGGATCTACGTGGCGGACAGCCCCTACTACATGATGACCGGCAAGGACGGGGCATTCACGATCGGCGACGTGCCGCCGGGAAATCACACCCTCGTCATCTGGCAGGAGTACACCGGCGCCAAAGAGATCCCCGTAACGGTAAAACCTCGCGAAACGGTGACGGTACCCACCGTCGAACTGAAAAAATGATCTGCGCCCCCGCCGCACCGGGATCGGGTCAATGAAGGAGGAAGACATGGACAAACAGGACAGGATCAAAGGAAAGGACATGGATGCGGAGGAGAGAGCGGCCGCGATGGGGATAACCCGCCGCACCTTCATCCACCGGTCCCTCGTTGCCGGCGCCGCCATCGGCGCGGTATCGCAGGGGCTGTTCCCCATCATCAGCACGCTGGACGTCGCCTATGGTGCACAGGAGTTCCGCTTTGCCTGGATTTCGGACACCCACCTCTATCCCAGGACGCTCAACACCCGCTTTGTCGAGAAGGCGGAGCGGGCGATCAACGACGTGAAGGCGATGAAGCCGGCTCCGGATTTCCTGATTTTCGGAGGCGACCTGGCCCAGCTCGGCGATCCCGTCGAACTCCAGCTCGGCGCCGAGCTCCTCAAGAGCCTGACGATCAAGAAGTATTTCATCCCCGGAGAGCACGACTGGTATCTGGATATGGGCGCAATGTGGATGAAGTTGTTCGGAAAGCAACCCTGGAGCTTCGACCACAAGGGGGTCCGTTTCATCGGACTCGACACGATCAGCCGCGGGCCGGACTACTGGTCCGCCAAGAAGATGACGCCCCAGGAACGGATGGGGCACATGGCGACCCTGGACGGCTCGGTGGCGGGGCCATGGGCCGGCGTCGGCGCCGACCAGCTGGAGTGGCTGGAGAAAACGCTGTCGAACTGGCCGAAGGACAAGCCGGTGATCATCTTCAGCCACAACCCCCTCTACGAGTACTACCCTCCCTGGAATTTCTGGGTGCGCGACTGGCGGGACGTGCAGCGGATTCTTGAACCCTTCGCGAAGGTGACGAGCATCCACGGCCATACGCACCAGGTGCTGTACAATGAGATCGGCCGGATGCGGTCGATCGGCATGCTCGCCACCTCCTGGAACTGGCCCTACCCGCCCGAGGGGGTCCCTGCGCTCACCGTCCCGATGGTCCGGGTCGATCCGGGGGACCACTTCGACGGGGTGGGATGGGGAAAACTGACGATGACCGCTGCGGAGCGCGTGAATCATGAATACATGATGTGGCGGAAGGACATCTTCACCCAGACGCAGGTCGATTCCGGGACGGGCGACAACGTGAACCAGATCCTCAGCCCGCGCATTGCCGACAGGCCCTAGCGGCCCCGTGAGAGATCGGGCGCTTATGACATCGATTCCATGCCGCCGGGCATGGCTTGCAGGAGGAAGAAACCATGAAAAAAGGTTGGATGCGTCTTGCGGTCAGTCTTTGCATCTGTCTGGGGATCGGCCTCTTCGGGGCCGCCGCCGTCAAGGCCCACAAGGTCAAGCATACGCCGGAACAGCTCAAGGCCTTCGAGGATGTCTTCATGGAGCAGGTCCGGATCGGTGATCTTCTGTTCCATGGCGATGCCGCCACGGAGCAGAAGATGGGGACAAAACTCTCACGGACCGGGATGGCCTGCGCCATGTGCCATCCCTTCGCCGTCGACACGCACCCCTACGAGTTCCCCAAGTTCCAGGAGCAGATCAACAAGTTCTCGACCCTCCGGGACATGATCAACTGGTGCATCGAGAAACCGAACGAAGGGGAAACGCTCGACCCGGATTCGGACGCCATGAAGGCACTAGAGGCCTATATCCTCTGGTCGAACCGAGGCAGCAAACTCGATCCCGGAAGGCATTAGAGACGGGACGGCCATGCTGCGGTACGCAGCCGGAGACTGCCGCCCGGCCGTGTACCGCAGCAGACAGGCAACGGTCGTATCGGGAAAGGGCGGTGAGCGGCGATGGAGCAGGAATCGAAGGAACGGTACGCACCGGACGTGGAATCCTACGAGGGGCGCGTCCCGGCCTGGCTGATGGTCATCTACGCGGTGCTGCTTGTCTGGGGAATCTATTACCTCGTCGCGTACTGGGGAGATTCCGTTTCAGGGGGATAAGTCGTGAATTCAAGAAGCATGAAAACGACGTTTCTGTCGCTGCTCATTCTCATCGTCGGAGCGGGTGTCGCGGGGCTTGCCGGCGGCGACGATTCGCGCCCCTGCGACTACAAGGCATTCGGGCTGGACGGGGCGAAGTTCTTTCTCTACCTGACCAAGGACACACCCTATGCCCGGTGGCAGCTCTGGCCGGGCAAGGAGCCGGCCGCGCCGGCCAAGGGTCCGCACGGCCCGGTTCTCACCCGGTATGTCAATCCCGCTGCCTATCAGTCGATCGGGAAGCGGCAAGGGATGGCCTTCGGTTCCCTCATCGTCATGGAAAACCGCGATGCGGACAGCAAACTCAGGAATCTTGCCGTCAAGATCAAGATCAAGGGATACAACCCCGAGGCAGGGGACTGGTACTGGTTCCTGTTCGACCCGGACGGGAAGATCGAAGCCGAGGGAAGGGTCGGTCAGTGCATCGCCTGTCATGGGGAGATGAAGGCGAATGACTTCGTGATGACCGGGCCGGTGAAGTGACAGGCGGCACCTTCAGACGGCCGCTTCATGGAGGGGGAGAGATTTGCGCAGTCCGACTGCCCTTTTCGCTGCCGCGACGGCAGCGGTGGTTCTTGCGTGGGCCGCGGCGCCTCTCCCCGCAGTCGGCGGCGGCATGGCCGCCGACTGCGCCATCGACCTCGGCCCCTGCCTGAAGCAACTCCCTGAAACCGGCCTGACCGTCGCGTTCGACATCACGCCGAAACCCGTGGCGACGATGAAGACCGTCGTCTTCCGCGTAGACCTGAAGCAGGGCGGCGTTCCCGTGACAGACGGCGACGTGGCCGTCGACCTGTCGATGCCCCGCATGACCATGGCGCCCAACACCGTGAAACTCTCCCATCAGGGCAACGGGATCTACAGGGGGCGCGGGGTCATCGTGAAGTGCCCGAGCGGCGACGGGCTCTGGCAGGCCGATACCTTCGTCCGCCACCCGGCCCGGCCGGACGGCTCGCCGCAGCGGGCATGGTTTACCTTCCGGGTGAAATAGTGGATACGCTCCTTCCTCTGGCCCTCGCCGCGGGATTCTTCGGCGGCTTCGGGCACTGCATCGGGATGTGCGGCCCCATCGCGGCCGCTTACACGCTCCCTGTTCAGGGCCGAATCCGGTCCCTTGCCGCCCTCGGGCCGAGCCTTGCCTACAGCGCCGGCCGGATCACGGCCTATGCCTTTGTGGGCGCCCTGATGGGTCTGAGCGGCGCCTTCGTCGACACCGCCGGGAAGCTCGCCGGGGTTCAGAACCTTGCATCCGTGCTGGCCGGGCTTTTCATGGTCGGGGCCGGCCTGCGGATCGCCGGCCTCCTGCCGTTTCCCTCCTCCGCCTGGGCAAGGGGCGCCGGCCTGCTGAAGTTCACCCGGCTGATTGTCGAAGCCGAGTCGAACTGGAAATATTATCCTCTCGGCATCCTTCTGGGCCTTATTCCCTGCGGTCTCTCCTATTCCCTCTTCATCGGCGCCGCGGGGTCGGGCGGCCTCCTCGAGGGGACGGCCACAATGATCGCCTTCGGCCTGGGCACCCTTCCGGCCATGCTGCTGTTCGCCTCGCTGATCGGATTCGTCGGCGGCAGGATGAAGCGCCGGCTCGCCGCGGCCGGAGGCTTCGCGGTCATCATCATGGGACTGCTTTTTCTGACAAGGGCGATAGGGATCCATGTCCAGGTGTGACCACTGCCTGCTCGAATTTCCCGATCGGGATTCGGTCTGCGACGAAGTCGGCGGCCGGCGCAGGATCTTCTGCTGCCACGGATGCCGCGGCATCTATCGGCTCATCCACGAAGAAGGACTCTCCCGGTTCTACCAACGGCGGACCGGGGAAGGCGCTCCTCCGCTGCCCGCCCCTGCGGCCGGCGCCGCCGCTTCTTCCCTTTTCGCCGGATCGATCCGGCAGGCGGGGGGGAGATGCGAACTCGATCTGGTGATCGACGGCATCCGCTGTGCCTCCTGCGTCTGGCTCAATGAACGGATGCTGGAGAAAATACCGGGAATCGACCGCGCCAGCGTCAGCTACGCGACCGGCCGGACGCGTGTCCGGTGGGATCCCGGCCGCGTCAGCCTAGAACAGATCCTGAGGCGGATCGAATCGATCGGGTACCGCCCCAGACCCTGGTCGGAGTCCGGCCAGTTCCGGGAGCGGCGTGCGGAACGGCGGGACCTCCTCATCCGGTTCGGGACAGCCGGGTTCGTCTCCGCGCAGCTGATGATGCTGAGCACCGCCCTGTACACGGGTTACTTCCAGGGTATCGACGCCGCGACGAAACGGACGTTCGAGGTGATCGCCCTGTTCCTGACGCTGCCGGTTCTCCTCTATGCGGGCCGCCCCTTCTTCACGGGTGCGATCCGCTCGCTGGTCCGGCTGCAGTTCACCATGGATTCGCTGGTGGCGATCGGCACGGGAGCGGCTTTCGCGTTCAGCATCTGCTCGATGTTTGCGGGCGGCGAGGTCTACTTCGACACGTCGGCCATGATCGTCACCCTCGTCCTCCTCGGCAGGCTTGTCGAAACGACTGCCCGGGGAAAGGCATCCGAAACCGCCGCGCGCCTTGCGGAACTGAGGCCCCGGGAAGCGAGGACGGTCGACGCCGACGGTCGGCGGCGGGTGGTCCCCCTGGAATCCGTGAAGCCGGGCGACCTCGTGGAAGTCGTTCCAGGCGAGCGGATCCCCCTGGACGGAACCGTCCGCAGTGGCGCTTCCGAAGCGGATGAATCGCTGGTCACCGGTGAGGTCCGGCCGGTTCCGAAAGGCACAGGCGATCCTGTGATCGAGGGGAGCACGAACCTTTACGGCTCGTTCGTCTTCCAGGTGACCGGGACGGGCGAGAAGAGCGTGCTTGCCGGCATCATCAGGGCCGTCGAAGAGGCCCAGGCGGGAAGGCCGAAGATCCAGGGCATCGCCGACCGGGTCGTCGGGTATGTCGTCCCGGCCGTCCTCGTCCTCGCGCTGACGGCGCTTGTCTTTCACCTTTCCCAAGGTGCCCCGGTGAACCGCGCCGTGATGGCGGGAATCTCCGTACTGGTGATCGCCTGCCCCTGCAGCCTGGGTCTGGCGACGCCGCTGGCGCTCGTGATGTTCGCCTCGGTGGCGGCGGCAAAGGGAATCCTGATCAAGAACGCCGATACGGTGGAGAACGCGGACCGGACCGGCCACGTGGTCTTCGACAAGACGGGGACGCTCACGGCCGGCAGGCCGCTTCTGAGGGAAACGGTCGTCCTCGACCCGGCACTCCGTAGCGATGAGGTCATCGCCATCGCCGGCGCGGCGGAGGAGAAGTCCGAACACAGCATCGGCCGGGCCATTGCGGCGGCGACAAAGGCGCTCCCATCGGTACCGCCCGTCGTTTCGGGCTTCCGGGCGATGCCCGGGCGGGGCGTCGCCGCGGACGTCGGAACCAGGAAAGTGGCGATCGGAAATTCCGATTGGCTGGAGGAAAACGGCATTCCGGTCTCCGGACGCGCGGATCTTCCGGACATCGTGGAGTCCTGTGAAAAGGATGGCGACACCGCCGTGTACGTGGGATGGGGCGGCTCGCTTCGGGCGATCCTGATCGTCTCCGACCGCCTGCGAGACGAGGCCGCCGCCGCAGTGAAGAACCTCATGACGATGAACTGCGCCGTCTCGATCGTCAGCGGGGACAACGACCGAACCACCCGCGCCGTCGCGCGGAGGGCCGGCATCGGCCATACGCTTTCGGGTGTGGACCCCGTCGGGAAGAGGAAATTCATCCAACGGATGGAGGAGCAGGGAACAAGGGTCATGATGGTCGGCGACGGCATCAACGATGCGCCGGCCCTCGTTCAGGCGACAACCGGGGTGGCCATGGGCCGCGGCAGCGACATCGCCGTGGAAGGGGCCGGTGTCGTTCTCATCAGGGACGACCTCCTGCTTGTACCCGAGTGCATCCGGCTTTCGAGAAGGACATTCCGCATCGTAAGGCAGAACATCTTCTGGGCCTTCTTCTACAACGTCATCTCCATCCCCCTCGCCTTTTCCGGCCTCCTTCACCCCATCGTTGCCGCCGGGGCTATGGCGGCGAGTTCCCTTTTCGTCATCGGCAATTCGCTGCGCATCGGAAGGATGCGCGCGGCCCTCCCGCCCAAAAAGGCGGGCGCCTGGGAAAGTCTTCTGGGCAGCTCCGGCCCCCGGGCGGTGGCGGGCCTTTCGGCGGAACCGCTTTCAAGACCGGACGGACGGATCCCGAGCATGCCCTGAAGGGTGGATCGCCGTATTTCCCCGAAAATCAGAAATCGAGTTCTCGCTGCAGAAAGACTGCAAGAAAAAAGCGGTTGCCCGGACACCGGACAACCGCTTGTTCTTCGCCGGTCGATCAATATCGCCTTTCTCCCGGCCGACGATCTTCACTTCGATGTGATTCCCTCCTCCGACAAGATCAAAGAACGGGTCTTGTCGCTACATCTTTTTTTCGCGGAGGAAGCAGCACTGCCATTCGGGCGTGCCGTCCGCCTCATTGCGAAGCCTCATGGTCCAGTCACCCTTCGAAACCTCGGAGGCAACGATGTTGAATCCCACTCGCTTGCCCCTCACTTCGATCTTGTCCTTCGCGACAAACTTGAGGGACTGATTGTTGATGAACCAGCCGGGCCCCAGTAGCACAGTGTATGTGCTGCCGCCCCTCTCCTTCAGCGTCAGTTGAACCCCGTCTTTCACGCCTTTCATCTTTCCCACAGACGTCACAGTACCCATGAAGGTGTCGATGGGCTCATTCCCCCTGAACCCTTCCAGGTCCGCCACCGGCATATCCAGGGTCCACGCGCCCGGATTGCCCCCCTCTCCGATCACCTGTCCACCCGGTCCGGCAGCAGCAAATGCGCCCTGACCAAACAACAAGCCAACGACCAAACTGGCCGCAATCACGAATGTCTTCAGCAGAGATCTTTTCATCTGTCTTACCTCCTCACTCAGTCGTCCTTTCCTTGCCGGCTGTCCCTCCGGAGCCCGCAGGCCTTCTCTTTCAAAACTCTTCCTTCCCGCTGCTCCGCCCGTCAACCAGGACGCAACTTTAAAATAATGACGGGTCCGCTCTTGTCAAATCTGACATAACAAAGGTGGGAGGAAGATGCCGCGGAAGCGGTAGAACACTGTCCGGGCCGGCGAACTCAAAATCTCAGGAGGGAACGCGCTTAGCTTCCCCGCTGCAACCCGAGGTGATGCATCAACCCGAGACCGGCCATTGGGGATTCCATACGACCTCCCATATGTGCCCGTCAGGATCCTGGAAGTAGCCCGCGTAACCGCCCCAAAACGTGTCATGCGCCGGCTTTACGATCACTGCGCCCGCCTTTTCAGCCTGCCCCATCACAGCGTCGACCTCGACCTTCGAAGAGACGTTGTGCCCGATCGTGAATTCGGTCGGGTTCGGGCTGCCCGGAGCGATGCCCGTATCGCGGGCAATGCTCGTTCTCGGCCAAAGCGCGAGCTTCAGATCCGTCTGCAAGTCGAAAAAGGCGACCGCGCCATACTCGAATTCCGTCCCGACAATACCCTCGGTCTTTAGACCAAGACCGTCACGGTAGAACCGGACCGCCCTCTGCAGGTCCTCGACGCCAAGGGTGATGAGCGTAATCCGGGGTTTCATGGCAGCCCCTCCGTGAGGCCGGGATTGGATTTTTTCCATAACAAGTTCATGATACTACGATGTTCCGACAAAGGAAAGAACGGGTTCAAAGAAATTCGGTGCAAGAAAAGCTATGGCGGAATTTTCGTCAGCAGGATCGATTTCGATTACCTTCCCATGCAGGCGGGGAGAGGTATGCCGAATCACGACGGGAAGGTAGTTTTTTTGACGGGATCTCGGCGAGATCGTTGTTCCTGGGCGATCCTGGAGAGCCGGCCAACCGATGTAGACAAACGTGGACAAAAAGAAAAAGACCTCCTCTCGGAGGCCCAGTATTTATGGCTGGGGGACAAGGATTCGAACCTTGATTCACGGAGTCAGAGTCCGTTGTCCTGCCATTGAACGATCCCCCAATCCGGCAGTGGCCTTTCCCTTACACAAAATCCCATAACCCGTCAACAGGGAAATTGCTGACCGCAGCCTCGCCCGCGATCGGCGGCGCGGTTCTTTCCGGGAGCCGGCCTGCCGGTCCGGGAACGATCAGAATTGCCGGAGGATGCCGGCTCCGGCGCCGTATCCCTGAGGAAAGTCCTCAGTTCTATCGTAATGCGAGGCCTATCATGGGGAAGATCTTTTGAGTGAACGAAATACGGGCCTCACGGCTCAGGACGACGGCCGATTCTCCTCACGACGGCGCCGCAGGGAATGATCAGCAGGTAGGTCGCCATCGACCAGGATGGATTGACAAAGGAAAGGCCGAATCCCAGCACAGAGACGGCCGGCGTGATCAGAGCCCAGCGCATCCCGTTCGCGGCATCGCGGCCGCCGATCGGCATGGATGTGACATGGAGGTTTCTCGTCAGATACCACCACTGCGTGAGGAAGCACAGCCCGAGGCCGAACATGTTGACATGGAAGAGGTCGACGGCGAACTGCACATGCGAATAGTCACCGCTGATATTCGTCGTAAACGGCATCAGGACCACGCAAGCGAGGGTGAGCAGCGTGATCCTCATGATGCCGGCGTCGATTCTGCGGACACGTTGAAACTGCAGGTTGTGCCGGTGCCAGAAAGAAGCGAGGACAAAGAAGGCGACCAGGAAGGAGATGAATTCGGACTGCATCCCGGCAATGGCTGCGGCGAGCCTCGCCTCGGCGTCTGTTTTCGAGATGTGGGGGATGACGAGGCCGGTGACGAGCAGGGTCATCGCAAAGGCGAAAATGCCGTCGACGAGCGCTTCCACCCTGTTCTTGGAGATCCCGATATCCTTCCGGTCATCCATCTGAATGGTTTCTCTCGGGGGAACGATCCCTTCCGGCACGGCCGCCAACCCTCTTCCGCACAAATCGATCCGCTGACTCTCCGGTGACAGCATGCCGGGGGGGATTCCCCGGTACATCGTGGGCCTCCCGAACTCATGCCCGGCAAATCACCGGTCCCGGCATTCCAGATCCTTGGGCAGGAATATATAAGAAAGACGGCGCTGTAAGTCAACAAAGCCAATGTGAGACTGCGGAGCCTTTTAGAGCCTGTTGTGCGTGACGCCGTCGCAATAGGGAGGCTTCTTGGTCTTCTTGCAGCCGCACCATGCGACCTTCTTCGGGTACGTCACCTCCACTTCGATGGGCGTCATGCCGGTGTTGAGCCGCTCGTGCGATCCGTCGCAGAACGGCTGTCCTTCGGAGTAGCCGCAACTGCACCACGAATACTTGCCCGGCTACACATCCATCACGTAGGGTCCTGCCTTGGCGATCTTCGACTCCATTGCTCTCTCCCATATTCCATGCCTGTATCCACGTATTGGTGCAAGGTTTCTTTCACACCGGTTCTGCAAATCGAGATTTCTCTTCGATCCCTGCGCTGTCCGTGTATTCTGCCCGGGCCCTCTGTACCGTAAACCTGCGTCGGTCCACGGCCAGGAGGCCTCGGGCATGATTCCGGAATCATCGGTGTTCCCGGTGCCCAACGGTCATTTTACCGGAAATAACGATTCAGAAGACCCTGGAAAACCTTTCCGTGACGGGCTTCGTCCCTGCACATCTCATGAACCGTGTCGTGGATGGCGTCCAGATTCAGTTTCTTGGCCATGACGGCGAGTTCCTTCTTGCCCTTGCAGGCGCCGTTCTCCGCGTCGAGACGCATCTGGAGATTGGTCTTTGTATCGGGCATGACGACTTCCCCGAGCAGCTCAGCGAATTTCGCCGCATGGTCGGCCTCTTCCAGGGCAATCCGCTTGTAGGCTTCCGCCACTTCGATGAATCCTTCCCGCTCGGCCTGGCGGCTCATGGCCAGATACATCCCGACTTCCGTGCATTCACCGGTGAAATTCATCCGGAGTCCCTCCAGAATTCCCGCATCGACTCCCCTGGCGACACCCACAGCATGCTCATCCGCCCATGTCATTTCACTGGCGCTCTGCTCCTTGAACTTTGAAGCCGGCGCCTTGCACTGTGGGCAGTTCTCCGGAGCAGTGTCGCCCTGATGAACGTAACCGCAAACAGAACACACAAATTTTTTCATTTTAGATCTCCTCTCAGATGAATTTGAAATTCTGGCAGATCAACCGCCGTACGACCATTTAGTACTTAAAGGATCTTATTTATCCTGTATTGTGACAAAAAAATTATCCTCCCGCAAGATCCTTCAGTGTAACGCTCCCGAGAATATCCTTCATTTTATCCTGTACCTCCATCCACACAGGATGAACGGTACAGAATTTCTCCCGATCACACAGGCCTTTGCCCACAAGGCAGCGGTTCATGCTGATCGGTCCCTCCGCTGCTTCGACAATCTCCAGAAGCGTTATCTTCTCGGGGGATCGCCCCAAGATGAATCCGCCACCCGTGCCGCGACAGGACCGCACCAGTCCGAACTTCCCGAATTGCTGAAATATCTTGGCCAGGAGGGCTTGCGGCACATCTACCTGTGCCGCAATCTCCTTGAGAGAAGCCATCTCCTGCCCGGGCTTCGTCGCCAGGAAAACCATCCCTCGGATCGCGTAGTCGGCCCTGCGGGTCAGGTGAAGCACGGTTGCACCTTCTTAAATAAGACTTTTTTTGTCCTATATAAGATTGGAAGCAGTTTGTCAACCTGCAAATTCTGGATTTCGCTTTTGTCGGAAATGCCGTTTGCGGACCTTGACAACAGGATTGTGTAAAGCGGCCTTCACATCCGAAGCGCATCCCGGAATCCCTTCCGCGACAACGGCTCGCCTCTTTTCAGGTTCCGTGAAGCCGGGAACGGCTTCTTCCCTGATTGTAGGGGCTGCCGGAGGCAACTATCATAGGCGATCATCGGCCGCCCTGCGGACGACGGCCGGAAATGAACGAGACGGGAAGTGCCGGGTTGAAAAGGCACGGCGTCCCCTGATCAGGAAAAGAGTTGAAGGGGATTCCGGAGGTCCTGCACGGCGGGGAGAAAACGAGGAATTTAGGGCATGCAAATCGGCATCATGAGTCCACCGGCGAGCGCATTCCTCGCAGCTTGCTGCGGGATAAGCGGGCGGATCCTGATCCTGTTTGAGATCCCTTCCCTGGAGATCGAAGATTCTCCGGAGCTTGCTCCGGAGAGCTTCAATTCATCCGCGTCTTCTGCCAGGACCGGCGACGGCACCCAGGGGCCGCGCAAACGGGGAATCCCCGGCAGATCCGCCGCAGGCCGGCTGATTCTTCTCCTGCTCCTCGCCGTCGCCCTGACCTGCGGCTGCGTCCCCTCTTCCACGATCGCCCGAATGGAAGGATTCGACGCGCAGTGGCGGGGATTCGAGGCCCTGCCGCCCGATCCCACCCTCCACCACGAAAAGGAAATCACGGTGAAGGTGATCGTGATGGGCAATCCGGATGCGCTCCACCGGGGCGTCGTTGCGAACTACTCCCATCCCGACGGCGTGATCCGCATCCGGGGCAAGAGGATCAATGGAAAGATCGTGGTCTGCCCGGCGTGCATCGGCCACGAATTCATGCATGCCCTGCATCTTCAGGACGGAAATTTCGTCGATCCGGATGAACTGGAGAAGTACGGCTACTGAAGACGCCATCGAGCCGACCGCCCATGGGCCAGAATCTACGGCGCCAGCTTCCAAGCGACCTTCCAGACGCCTTTCCTTTTTCCCCTGTCAAGACGGACGATCCCGCCCGTAGGGAGCTCGACGATCCGCTTGTCCTGATTCCCCGTGACGAGATAGGCCGCCAGCTTCTCGAGAAACGGCAGGTGGCCGACGATCATGATGTCGTCCTCTTTTTCAATCAGGGGCAGGACGTTGGCGATGTCGTCTTTCGGGGCGATCCCCGCCGTCTCGGCCACCCCCGGGGGCGGCTGCAGATATTCCCGGGCGATCATCGCCGTCTGCATCGCCCGCTTCTTGCCGCTGTGAAAGATCCTGGCGACGGTGATGTTCTTCCCTGCGGCCATCGCCGCCGTGCGCCTTACTTCCCTCTCGCCCCGGTCCGACAACGGGCGGTCGGCGTTCATTTCCTTGAGGACGGCCTCTCCGTGCCGCATGAGATACAGAGCCATGGGTACACCTCTATTTTTGTCGGTGCAACAACGCCCGAAACCCTCTTACAGCACCAGTACTTTCCTAAACCTGCCCCGTCTGAGACTTCTTCGACTTGAACAATAACATACGCTGCCATAGGTATACTCCCCAAGCAAGACGCGCTGCTATCTCTTTAAGTTTCAGAATGGCCCATGCAATCTTTTCTGGCTCATAAGCCGGGAAGGTCACCCTTCTTTTGCTTTTCCTCCTTACACTTGGGGGCAACAGCCATCCCATGCAGCGGCCTACCCACACCAGCTTGCTTTGCGGATTCGATGAAGAATGCTGCTTTATCGCTTGAAATGTTCTCCTAAGGTAGGGGGCAAAAAAGCCGCCGCAGCCGGAAACGTTCCGGGAAAATGGCTACCAAGCGCGAGATCCGGCGTCTCAATCATCCGTTCCAGCCTCCGTCAAATCGTAACGGTTCGAGGTCGGCAAACAGACAGCGCGCGTAGTTATGAAAAACAAGACATAACAACATGACTATTCGTATAATAGAAAATTGAAGACAAAGCACTTGAAACAATATCAAACTGCCGGAATTTGCTAAACAAAATATAACGGATTAATATTATTAGAGAATGATCGATTAACTTGTGGACAAATTCACACGGCTTGTGTAACTTCCCTTACATTTAAGCAGCTGACTTATGATTTAGGGGGTTCGGATACGTGAATGACGAGGTTCAACCGGAGGCACAGCAGAAGGGCGTAGCAAACAAGAAACCTGTTTCCATTGAAAACAAACTCTGTGACAGGGTCAGCGCGGGCATGGTCCTTGTCGACGGACAAACCGGCACCGTCATACAGGCCAACAAAGCAGCTGTCGATCTCTTCGGAATGGTTGATGGAGAGTGCAGCCTCGAAGGGATCTGTCAAAACCTCATCTCCACGCGCAAGCAAATTGATCAGGCAAGAGTGGATGATCTCCGGCCTGAGGAAGAGCCGCTGGACGAGACTCTGATTTCCCCTAAGAGCGGTCGAAGGGTCTTCAAGTCTGTCATGCCTTGCTCTCTTGGCGGAAAGCTCTATCTGTTCGTAAATCTTGTCGATGTCACCGGCAGCGAGGAAATCGAGAAGGCGCTGCAGGAAAGCGAACAGAAATTTCGTTCCCTCTTCGATTACAGCCCCGACGCGGTCTACTGTTTCGATCCTGACGGATGGTTCATAACCGCCAATTCGCAGACAGTATTGTTGACCGGATATTCGATGCCGGAACTGCGTCTTATGACCTTTGATCGCATCATCGCCGCTCATGATCTTCAGAGGACATGGGATCATTTTCGAAAGGCTTTTCAGGGCGAATCACAGACGTACGAAATCGAATGCCGCAAGAAAGACGGGACACCCTTCCACGTCCAGGTCACCAATATCCCGATGATCGTAAGCGGTCGCACCTACGGGGTCTATGGGATCGCCCGGGACATCACGAGAATGAGGGAGATGATGGATGCCCTGAGGGAGAGCGAAGAGAAGTACCGGCAGCTCTTCAACATGGAGTCCGACGCGATCTTCCTCATCGACAACGAAACGGGCGCCATCCTGGAAGCCAACGATTCGGCGACCGTTCTTTACGGATACGGACACGAGGAACTCCTCAAGATGAACCAGGCCGACCTTTCGGACGAACCCGCGCGGACGAGGCATGCGACACTGACGCACAAGGGCTGTGTTCCGCTCCGATACCACAGGAAGAAGGACGGGACGGTCTTTCCCTGCGAGATCGCCGCCCGGCATTTCCTCCGCAATGATCGATTCGTCCACATCGCAGCCATCCGCGACATTTCCGAGCGGAAACGGAAAGAGGATGAGATCCTTCAGCGATTTGAGACGATGGGGAACGTATTGACCACTATCATTCAAGCAACATCTGCCATGACGGAGGCAAGGGACTCCTACGCGTCCGGTCATCAGAGGAAGGTGGCGAATCTCGCACGCGGCATCGCCGAGGAGATGGGCCTCTCCCAGGACAGCATGGAGGCCATCAGAACCGCGGGGACGATCCACGACATCGGCAAGATTTGGGTACCCGTCGATATCCTGAGCAAACCGAGCAATCTTTCGGAACTGGAACTCGACCTCGTGAGGATGCACCCCGATACAGCCTACAACATTCTCAAGGACATCGAGTTCCTCTGGCCGATCGCGGAAATCATTCGCCAGCACCACGAAAGGATGGACGGATCCGGCTATCCGCGGGGGTTGAAGGGACAAGCGATTCTCATGGAGGCGCGGATCCTCGCGGTGGCCGATGTCGTTGAAGCGGTCACGTCGCACCGCGTTCATCGGCCGGCACTTGGGGTCGAAGCTGCGATGAAGGAGATCGATGCGCAGAAAGGGATCCTGTACGATGAGAAAGTCGTGGAGGCCTGCCTGAGGCTCTTCCGCGAAAATAAAATCCAATCCCTCTTCGCCGTAGACGGCTCCGTCTAGCAAACAGTGACGCCCCAGGCCACATACAGCCGGAGGCCACATACAGCCGGAGGCCAAGACATCGACTCCTAGACGGCATATTTCTGAGAGTACCGGGAGGTACTTTTTCCCTGCCATAAACACCCTATTTTGGTGGGGGATGACGGCAGAAAAAGAAAAATGGCTTGATGAGAACATCAAGCCATTCTGTATTTATTTGGTGGTCCCACCGGGGTTCGAACCCGAGTTTCCGGCGTGAGAGCGCGTCCGGGAAGCCTTATTCCGCAATTTTATTGAGGATTTTAACCAGCCAAAACCCCTCAAAACCGTTCAAGTCCCGACCAGATTCACGACCAAATAACTGTAAGACTGTTCACGGGGAAGCATACCACAATGGGTTTACGGTTTGTTTAATGTGTCGTGTGTGCCGATAGTCCGCAAAATGTAGAGCTCACCGTCGATTTGGAAAGTAAAGCGATAACTATATGTTACCCGGCCTTCCCATATATTCCGAGGGTCGTTCATCTTTTTTATATTTAGAGATGGGTGTTTGGGGTTGGATAGTAAAAACGCCAGCTGCTTTTTTACAAGATCCTGAATCACTGGCGGAAGCTTGCGATATTGCTTTTTAAACTTCTCTGTCGGATATAATTTCATTCTCTTGACGGTTAGCTTTCCATCTCTTTCGCAAAATCATCCACGTTGTCAAACGGGCCAAGCATCCTCCCTTTGGCAATATCTTTATCGGCTTCAGCCTCGTCATGCTGCCATTCCTTGCTGTAAAAATAGGCCTGTTCAGGATGCACAAATTTGACCGGCTTCAACACAATTTCACCGTCCTGCTTGTCTACCTCCATGTAGTCGCCTACGGCAATGTTTAAATGTTTGCGCAAGCTATTGGGTAGCGTGATTTGGTAGTTTTGCTTTACTTTGATCAAAGGCATTTTTCTTCACCTCAATATTGTTTCGCATGTTTTAAAATTTGTTAATTATCTAAAATTTTAATTTTGTAGTTTAATATACTCCGGGTGAGCTATTTGTCAAGATGTTTTTAATAGTTTTGGTAGAACCGAAGTGTCCGGTTTAAGATGGGTCACCATTGGAGGGCGGTCTGGAAGCCTTATTATGCAATTTTAATATTTTCCATTTTTCCCACTTAAATCGTAATAAGTGGAAAATCTTTCCATCTATGTTTTTGATATGGTAGAATGTTTTCCCTCTATTCCACTGATAGGACGGACCGCTCGCTAAGGCTCGCTTGGCCTTCGGCCATCCGTCCTATCGTTGGCTGTAAGGAGGGCTAAGGATGCCGATACCAGACTATAATGGGGAAACCTTCGCTGCTTTTGCTGATATCTCGGGATTCAAAGAGATGATGAAGCATGACAACCGCGCCGTAAAAGCACTTGATCATTTCTACACATCAGGCTACCAGGTTCTACATACACATCCGCGTGTACATGGCATTTTTATTTCGGATTGTGCAGTTCTGTTTGTTAACGATCATGAGAGCTTGGACAATCAGTTACAGGCGCTCTTAGAGGTTGTCGAGGAATTGAACCGCGCGGTTTTACAGCACGACATAATGCTTGCGACAAGCATCGCCCGCGGCCAATTTTCTTACCATCAGAGACTTGAGTTCCCAGGCATTGAGAAAAATCTTGTCTATGGCAATGCATACGTAGCAGCGTTCTTAGACAACGAAGCGGGACTGCCCCGAATTCAGCCGGGACAATGCCGAATCGCGAAACGAGGACTGAATCACCATACCGAGTTAACCCTACCACGCTTATCGAGTAAAAAGGATCATTATTACTTCTATTGGATGATTCGGGTTGGCGATAGTATTGAGTCTTTCACTGAACGATATGCAGATGTTTACCAGCAGAAATATCGCGGAATGCTTGAGGCCATCAAAGACGCAGCCAACAATGGGCTGGGGGCTACTGGTGACACGCTACGCGCTTCACCAGCACCTCAGCAGTAACGTTAGATTTCAGGAGCCCATCACATGCTGTTCGAGAAGAGCCAATACAACGTATTTCAGGTGACTGCCGATGGTTTCATTCATAAGGGCTCTTCGTATCGGTTTGACGAGATCACAAATCTCTTCTTTTCCCGAGTTATGACGACGCAACGTATGAACTTCCTGAAGGTTGGCGAGGCTGAAAGTGCCTATCTCCATATAACCTTGTCCAGTGGCAAGAAGATTAAGCTGTCATTCGACGAGTCTGGCCTATTTATGGGGCTAAATTTCAACAAGCAGAAGGACATAAAGAATCTAATAGACCTCTATGTATTTCTTGCAGAGAAGACTTTTTCCAATCGGGTGCAACCCTATCTCCGGCAGATGAATGAGCGAGGCTACTTCGAGTATGACGAGTGCAGGTTCTACCCGGGTGACAAGATAGTCTTTCGTAACAAAGAATTCCCAATCAGAAGTAGCCAGTTCTTGAAGGGCTACGGTTACATTGAAATGCGGCCCAAGGACTACGGTCTAGTCAACAAGATCATGCGAGAAATTTCGCTTACAAAACTACCTCAGTGCAACACTCAGACAGATTCCGACGTGATCTTTTACCTACTAGAAAAGTACTTTGGTCTGAAATGGAGCTGAAACCTATCATTTCGGTCAACCGGACCGCCCGCAAGCTACGCTTGCAGGTTTGCTGGTTCCCTCCGCGCTTCGCGCTCCGGCTGCAGGTTACTTCGCACGTTCGGAGGATGGCTTCCGATGAGTACAATCTTCCAAGACGGGATTGAATTTGTTTTGCCAGGCGTATACAAGGCGTATCGTTGCAGCTGGGCTGACGACTTGCTGAAGAAAGGAGTACTCTATTTTACAAACATAGAGATATTTCGTGAAGACGAAGACCCTCAGCGAGGCGACTTGATGGAGTGTGTGAGCATTACAATTCGCCAAGGAGTCAGGTGCACAGCCGTCTACGCAAATCCTATCTTTGTCTGGTGTAGCACAATGGAGACAGACCCTTTTCTAATATTGAACACTTGGAAGGACAGGGATACCGTAGTTCAAATCACAGACACTCTTCAATTTGCTGTCCGCATCCGTGACGCTGCTGTTCGTTTAAGACCTAAAATCCATGGTTTAAAAGTGGGTCCGGTTACGTACGACAAAGACGAAGGGAGTTACAGTGCATATCACTGGGTGGAGGGCATATTTCAAAAGAATGTCCGGTTTTCCAGTCAGAAGGAATTCCGATTTGCGCTGGTCGGGGATTTTGGCATACAGAAAGACAAGAATGTGGTTTTGGAGTTGGGCGACTGCAGTGACATCGCCCGGATAGTGAAGCTTTAGACCGTCCGAACAACAGCTTTGAGAGTGACGCGCAAAAAGCCGCGCCCCTCAAGCTGTGCGTAAGCGGACCGTTCGCTGTCGCTCACTCTTGCTACGCTCGTCCGCTTATTGTCGGCTGTTGAGCCTTCGCGCCCACCCTTGAAGGCTCCATTCACGCCGCCTGTTAAACCTTCCTGAAAAAAATCTCTTGACAGAAAATTATGCATTGTTATAGAGACAAAAACAGACTTTTATAGGGTGTATCTGAATTGTGGGAGGTGAACGGCTATGGGTAGGAAACCAGTCCAGGAACCGAAACAACAGTATTCCGTGAAGCTGCGGCCGAGCGTCGTTGCGGAGATTGACGAGATGGCGGAGGAGAACGGCTTAACCAGAAGTCAGCTAATGGGAAATTTAATCGAGAGTGGTTTGGAGGACATGAAGATTTTGAAGAAAACCGGAATTTTTGCCGCCGTTCGTATTGGCGAGAAGATTATGCGGAAATTTAAGGAGGCCGTTTACAGTGGCAAAGTATCTTTGACGAAGGACGATGAATTGGAAATCAGAAAATAGAAAAAACGAAAGCCGGATCATGTTGCGAGCATGCCCGGCCTTCTAAATCGCGTTCCAGAAGTGTCAAAACCCTCGGAGGGGTGGCAAACCGGAACGGATCTGCGGTCAGTGTATAGGCTGACGGCTTATCTGTCAACACGACCCTTCTGGACGCATCCAGGAGGGTTTTTTTGTGGCTGATGGATATGAGGTAGGGGCGGAAAGACCCTTGCCCGGGGAGGGACGCGGTAGAGCGACCCCGGGCCCGGGCAAGGATGGGCAAGAGCAAGTGCAATTGGCTGATCGCGTCTATCGGATCGACCCTGCTTGTACATGTGACATATTTTCCCGGGGAGTTGATGGGGGTGATGTTGGGGAGCATTTGTCGGTCTATGCTGGGGTGACGATGGTCAGGAGCAAGGATCGGGTGAGGTTTGGAAAGAATAATGGCGAAAAGAGAGGGCTAAAGAAGGAGATTAGGACCTTCTCGGACAAGTCCAGGCGCAACATGATGATCTTGATGGCGAAGATCGAGAGGCCATTCGATTTCTGGCAGGATTTCACGTTTGCGGATGATGTGATGAAGGGATTGGGCATCAGAGAGAGGGCGGAATATGCCCAGCGGTGCTTGAAAGTTCTGAAACAGTGGATGGAAAGAGCAGGGATTGAGATCGCGGGGATCTGGAAAAAGGAATGGGTGAGAAGGAAATCCGGAGAACTGGAAAGGGAACAGGTCCCGCATTTCCACATGGTTTACAGCATCCCCGGCGCGGATCGTGAAACCTACCTGCGTAGATTTGTCGAGATCGCCAGAAAGTGGGTGGACATCACGAGGACGGAGTCCAAGGAGAAGGCATTGGCGGTTGCCCTTCATCACAAGAGCTATCGGTTTATTGAGTCTCGGAAGCAGATGCAGAAGTACATGAGCAAGTACATGGTCAAAGATGCATCGTTCGTTGCCTCTGAGAGCATCGGGCGCAATTGGGGGGTATTGGGAGATCCTGTCGAGGGCGAGGCGGAAATGATCGACATGACGGGATCGGAAATGGTCGTTCTGAAACGATGCCTTCGGAAGATCGCCAGAAATGCCAAGGGACATTACAAGAAGGCTCTGAAGGAAGTCCGGACGCAGTTCTTTGTGTTTATCGAAAGGGAGACGATTTTCAGATTCCTGGAATGGCTGAGGGCAGGACAAAGCCCGGAGGGGGTCCCGTTCTGAACGGGAGATGACCGCCATGAGCGCACTGGTTGAGACATGCGGGAGGAAAATGACGGCCAAGGAATTGGCGGAGTTCTTGGGCGTTGACGCTGAAACGGTAAGGCGCTACTATGCCGACCTTGGCGGAATAAGGCTGGGTCGCCTTATCTTGTTCTTTGAAAATCTGGTCATCCAGAAGATAAAGGAGAGAAGTCATGCCTTACAAGAGGATGAAAAAGAACAAGGTGGAGTGGGTAGCCGATGTCATGCGCCAGGGCAAGCGTTATTTCGGGATATTCGAAACCAGGGCGAAGGCGTTGGACTGGGAGTCGGAAAAAAGAAACGCTCCCGAGGAGGAATTGACGACCCCTACGGTCTCCTTGACGCTGATTGAATGGGCGACGAAATATCTGGAATATGCGGAGGTCAGATTCGTAAAAAAGACCTTCAAAGAGAAGAAGGCGATGTTCAAGACCTTCTTCAAGACGGTTGACTCGTCCATGCCCGTGGAAAACCTGCGGCCCGTCCAGGTGCTGAATTATCTGAGGGCTCAAGCCAAGAAGCGTTCGGGATACGCGGCCAATAAGGAACGGAAAAACCTGATAGCCGGTTGGACTGGGGCATCAAGTATCTGAACCTACCCGCACCCAATCCGTGCATGGCGGAACGGTTCCCGGAAGAAAGAAGAACCCGTTACATTCCCCCTGAGAGCGATTTCTGGAAGTTCTTCGATAAAACGGAGGGGCAAGACAGGGTGATGATGCTTGCCTATCTCCATTTGGCTGCAAGGAGGGCGGAGCTTTTCCGGCTTCGATGGGAGGATGTGGACTTTGCCGGCCAGCGGGTCAGGATCGGCACCAGGAAGCGGCTCGGGGGCAGTCTTGAATATGATTGGCTGCCGATGACCGATGAGCTTTTTAATGCTGTGGTCCTGCACCGTCAATCGGCAAAGACGGAGTTGGTTTTTCCGAATCCGGAGAGAAAAGAGCCCGTCCCGTTTACCTGCCGCCAGCATTACATGAATCGGATCTGTAAAGAGGCAGGCGTAAAGACGTTCGGGATACATGCCATCAGGCATTTGACGGCCAGCATCCTGGCGCAAGCGAATGTTCCGATGGTGACGATTCAGCGGATTTTGCGGCACAAGCAATTGACGACGACGGAAAGATATATCCGGGGCATGGAGCCTGTGAGACCGGCGCTTGAACTCCTGTCAAACCGGAATTCACGACCAAAAGTCCCGACCATCATCCCGTTGTCCATAAAACAAAAATCTGAGGCGATGTAACTACCTAAGATTCTTGAAGAAGATTTGGTGGTCCCACCGGGGTTCGAACCCGAGTTTCCGGCGTGAGAGGCCAGCGTCCTAACCACTAGACGATGGGACCGTGATCTGCAGCCCTAATCAGCTTCCGCGAAGGGCGATATGTAGTCAATCGCCCCGCAAATGTCAAGATGAATATCCTCTCAAATCAGGCGGCTGCCGTATCGATCGCCCTTCGAATCCGGCGCAATGTGCGCTCCTTGCCCAGCGTGATCATGACGTCGTCGAGGCCGGGGCTGACGGTCCTTCCCGTGAGGGCGACGCGGATCGGCTGGGCGATCGCCTTGAACTTCTTCCCCTGCTTTTCGGCGACTCCGCGCAGGGCGGCCTCCAGTGTCTCCTTCGTGAAGGCGTCGAGTCCGGCGAGTCGAGACAGGACGGCCTTCAGGTCCTCCGCCGATTCCTTCGTCAGGTACTGGCTTGCGCAGGCGGGATCGTACTTCACGTCGTCCGTGAAATAGAAGGCGCCCGCTTCGGCCATCTCGACCAGGGTCTTCGACCGCCCCTGGAAATCCCGCACGACGTCTTCGGCAAGGGCGCGGTCCGAGGCGTCGATACCCATCTTCTCCCAGAAGGGCCTCACCTCGTCGGCGAGGCGGGAGGGCGACGCATCCTTTATATAATGCTGGTTCAACCAGAGCAGCTTTTCGGTGTTGAAGACGGCCGCCGACTTCCCGACAGCGCCCAGCGAGAAGTGCTCGATCATCTCCTGAAGCGAGAAGATCTCCTGGTCGCCGTGCGCCCAGCCGAGGCGGACGAGATAATTGACGAGCGCCTCGGGCAGGTAGCCCATGTCCCTATAGGCCATGACGGACGTGGCGCCGTGCCGCTTGCTGAGCCGGGTCTTGTCGACTCCCAGGATCATCGGCACGTGGCCGAACTCGGGAACCGCGAATCCCAGCGCCTCGTAGAGCAGGATCTGGCGGGGGGTGTTGTTCACGTGATCGTCGCCGCGGATGACATGGCTGATCCTCATGTCCGCGTCGTCGACGACGACGGCGAAATTGTAGGTGGGGTACCCGTCGGCCCGCTCGATGATGAGGTCGTCCAGCTCCTCGTTCTGGAAGGAGATCCGCCCCTTGACGAGATCGTTCCAGGCCGACGTTCCCGTCCGGGGGCAGCGGAAGCGGACGACGGAATTCGGCGTGCGGGCCAGGCCCTTGTCGCGGCAGGTTCCGTCATACTTCGGCTTCCCGCCGGTCGCCATGGCGTGCTTGCGCTTCGCCTCGATCTCTTCGGCGGAGCAGGTGCAGACGTAGGCCTTGCCCTCCTCAACCAGCCTGCGGACGGCCGCCCTGTGGATCTCGACCCGTTCGGCCTGGAAGAAGGGGCCCTCGTCCCAGGTGAGGCCGAGCCACTGCATGGCGTCGAGGATTGCCTTCGTCGCGGCCTCCGTCGAGCGCTCCTGGTCCGTATCCTCGATCCGGAGGATGAACTTGCCCCCGGCGTGCCGTGTGAAGAGCCAGTTGAAAAGGGCCGTTCGCGCCCCCCCGATGTGCAGGAATCCCGTCGGAGAGGGGGCGAAACGCGTGCGGATCTTGTCGTTTGCGGTCATCGTGTCCTGTCTTTCCTTTTTTCGTGCAATTTGCGAACCTTATAGAAGCCTTCTCACTTTTGTCAAGCCGCATCTTGCCGTCGAAAATGTCCTTGACAACCTTGGTGTTTTATAATTTACTTTCGCCCTTTATTACGATGCGGTCCCTTGATGGAGGGAAGTCCGGCGGGCCGCGGGGAGACGGTTTTTGAAGATCCAGTTGATTCACATCCCCGAAGAGGGGAAACAGGTCGAAATCACGAAGGACAACGCATGGTTCCAGGAGAACCTTCCGGAAGCCGACCGGGGTTCGATGGAGCTGGCGTCCTTCTCGGCGACCTGCCGCCTGACCAAGGTCGGCGAGGCGGTTTATCTCGAAGGGACCATGAGCGCGACGCTCATCATGGACTGCTGCCGCTGCCTCGAGCCGGCGCGCGCAACGCTGCAGAACGACTTCCGATATACCTTCGTTCCTGCGACGACGCGGGCCGACGACGAGGAGGAGGATGTCGAGCTGGACGAGCTGGACGCCGAACTCAGCTTTTACCGCGAAGAGGTGATCGACCTCGATCCCGTCTTCTTCGAGCAGATCATCCTGCAGATTCCGATCAAGGTCCTGTGCGACGAGGCCTGCCAGGGCCTTTGCCCGCGCTGCGGAACCAATCTCAACATAGCGGCCTGTTCATGCGATGCGTCCGCCCCGGTGGATGAGCGCATGGCGATATTGAAAACTCTCAAGCTTTAACGCTCCCGAAAGAGGGATTTTTTATGCCAAACCCAGTAAAGAGACACTCCAAGACGAGACGGAACAAGAGACGCTCCCACGATTTTCTGCAGGCAGCCAACCTGTCCACCTGCCCCCAGTGCAACGAACCGAAGCTGCCCCATCGGGCATGCCCGCACTGCGGAGTTTACAAAGGCCGCGAAGTGGTGTCCGTCGAAAAGACCTCCTGAAGCATCAATAAAGCGTAGGGCTCTCAGGGCACGGCCATGGCCAAAATGGGGCTTGTCTTTCCCGGGCAGGGCGTCCAGTCCGTTGGGATGGGCGGCGATCTGTACGAATCTTCGGACGTGGTCCGCACGCTGTTCGCCGAGGCGGGGGACGTCCTGGAGACGGACATCGCCGGCCTCTGTCTGCGCGGCCCGCAGGCGGTTCTCGATGAGACCCTCCACACCCAGCTTGCCGTACTGACGGTGGACATCGCCGTTTACAGCCTGTTCCGGGAAGAGAGCGGGGCCGATGCGGTCGTCATGGCCGGGCACAGCCTCGGGGAATACGCCGCCCTGTATGCGGCGGGCGCCATCGGATTCGCGGATGTCCTGCGGCTCGTGAAGAAAAGGGCGGTCTACCACCGCGACGCCGTCCCGCAGGGGGTCGGCGCCATGGCCGCGGTCCTCGGGCCGCCGTCAACGGAGGTGGAGGAAATGTGCCGGACGGTCCGTCGCGGGGAAGAGGTTCTCTCCCCAGCGATCTTCAACGGGCCGGGGCAGACCGTGGTGGCGGGGCATGCCGCCGCCGTCGAGCGGCTCATGGAAGAGGCCAGGCGGTCGGGACGGGCCAAGACGGTCCGGCTGCCGATCTCGGTACCCTGCCACACCAGCCTTCTGCAGAATGCGGCCGAAAGGCTGCGGGAAGACATGCGGCATGTCTCCTTCCGGGACTGCCGGGCACCCGTGATTCCGAACTGCGACCCTTCCGCGAGGCATTCCCGGGCTGCGACGCCCGACCTCCTGGCGCGGCAGATCACCTCTCCGGTCCGATGGGAGGAAACCGTTGCGCATATGGCAGGGGCCGGCGTCGATACGATCATCGAACTGGGCCCGAAGAAGACCCTGTGCGGGCTGATCAAGCGGATCGACCCGCGGTTCCGGCTTCTGAACGTCGAAGATTCTCAGAGCCTGTGCAGGTGCCTGCAGGCGCTGGGGACAAACCCCGGAGCGTAGGCCGGCCATGAACCTCGAAGGAAAAGTCGCGCTGGTTACGGGAGGAGGAAGGGGCATCGGCAGCGCGGTCTGCCGGAAGCTGGCGGAACAGGGCGCCTTCGTGCACATCAACTATCTCCGCAACGAGGCGGCCGCCGCGGAAACCCTGGAGGCGGTCCTCGCCGCCGGAGGGCGGGCCAGCTGCTGCCGTTTCGACGTCGCCGATGCGATTGCCGTGGCGGATGCCGTCGCCGGACTCGCGGCAACGGAGGGCGAGATCGACATCCTCGTGAACAATGCGGGCCTCTCGGTGGACGGCCTCGCCGTCCGCCAGAAGGAGGGGGAATGGCGCCGGGTGATCGACGTGAACCTCGCCGGCGTCTTCCACTGCTGCCAGGCCGTGATCCGGCCGATGATGAAGAAACGCTGGGGACGGATCGTCAACCTCACGTCGGTCGTCGCGGAGACGGGGAACGCCGGGCAGACGGCCTACGCCGCCTCGAAAGCCGGCGTGATCGGATACACGAAATCCCTGGCAAGGGAACTGGGAAGCCGGAACATCTGCATCAACGCAGTTTCTCCGGGATTCGTCGAAACGGAGATGACGGCATCGGTGTCCGCCGAGGCGCGCCAGGGCCTGCTGGCATCGATTCCGCTCGCCCGCTTCGGAACCCCGGCAGATGTCGCCGGTGTCGTGGCATTCTTAGCCTCGGAAGAGGCAGGCTATATCACAGGACAGATCCTGCGCGTGAACGGCGGTCTTTACATCTAGGCCGGCGGGCCGTCGGCGCTGGCGGCCCGCGACAGAATCGACATTCATCGAGGAGGACAACCTTATGACCCTGGAAGAAAAAGTCATATCGATCATCATGGAGCAGTTGGAAGTCACGAAGGAAGAATGCAGACCGGAGGCGGCGTTTATCGAGGACCTCGGCGCAGACTCCCTGGACCTCGTCGAACTCATCATGGAGATGGAGGAGAACTTCGGCCTGCAGATCTCCGATGAAGAGCTGGGAAAGATCCGCACCATCGGCGACGTCATCGCCTTCCTGAAAAGCAAAGGGGTCTCCTGAGTCTTGGAGGATCTTTTCTTGAACAGAAGAGTGGTCGTGACGGGAATGGGCGCGGTGACGCCGGTCGGCAACTCCGTCGGGGAGAGCTGGGCGGCGCTGTGCAGCGGGCAATCCGGCATCGGGCCCATCACGAAATTCGATGCGGCCGCTTTTGACACGCGGATCGCCGGAGAGCTCAAGGACTTCGACCCCCTCCGCTACGTGACGAAGAGGGAGCGGCGCCGATACGACGATTTCATCATCTTTGCGCTGGCCGCCGCGGAGATGGCCGTCGCGGACGCGGCGCTTCCGGTCAACGGGCCGGAGGCCGATCGGACCGGCGTCATCATCGCTTCCGCCATCGGCGGCCTGGAAACGATCGACAAGGAGAAGGAGGCCCTCCTGGCGGGAGGGCCGAAGAAGATGTCCGTCTTCGCCATCCCGGCCGTGCTGGCCAACCTCGCCGCCGGGCATGTATCCATCCGCTTCGGGGCGAAGGGTCCCATCAGCTGTCCCGTCACCGCCTGCGCCGCCGGCACCTGCGCCATCGGCGACGCCTTCTATCTCATCCGCTACGGCCACGCCGACGTCATGTTCGCCGGCGGCACCGATGCCGCCGTCACGGCGCTGGCCGTCGGCGGCTTCAACCAGATGCGCGCCCTGTCCGTCCGCAACGGGGATCCCGAAAGGGCCAGCCGCCCCTTCGACCGGGACCGCGACGGTTTCGTCCTCAGCGAGGGGGCAGGCGTCGTGATCCTGGAAGAGCTGCGGCATGCCCTGGACCGGGGGGCGCGGATCCATGCCGAGGTGGCGGGCTACGGGAGCACCGCCGATGCTTTCCATATGGCGGCCCCGCCTCCGGGACACGAGGGCGCCGCCCGCTGCATGAAGGCGGCCCTCGCGGACGCCGGCATGCGGCCGGAAGACATCGACTGCATCAACGCCCACGGCACGTCGACGCCTCTCAACGACCTCTACGAAACCCAGGCGATCAAGACCGTGTTCGGAAGCCACAGCCGTTCCCTCGCCGTTCCTTCCACCAAGTCGATGACGGGACATCTCCTGGGCGCGACCGGCGCGGTGGAGGCGATCTTCGCCGCCAAATCGATCGAGGACGGCATCATCCCCCCGACCATCAACCTCGACCATCCCGACCCGGAATGCGATCTGGACTACGTCCCGAATACGGCCCGGAAGCGCGCGGTCAGCACCGTCATGTCCAATACGTTCGGCTTCGGCGGCGTCAACGCGGTCCTGATCCTGAAAAAATACGGAGGTTGAAACCATGCCGGAAGACAAGCGTCTGGTGATCGGCGCCGACCACGCGGGCTTCGAGCTGAAGGAGGCGCTGAAGCCGGTGCTCGCCCGCCTGGGATATTCCGTCGATGACGTCGGTGCCTTCAGCTGCGATGCCGTCGATTATCCGGATATCGCGGCCGAGGTTGCGCGGCGCGTCTCCACGGGCGCTTTTGCCCGGGGCATCCTGGTCTGCGGCTCGGGAATCGGCATGAGCATCGCCGCGAACCGATTCCCCGGCGTGCGCGCCGCCCTGTGCATGGACGTGGAAACCGCCCGGCTGAGCCGGCAGCACAACAACGCCAACATCCTGGTTCTCGCCGGCCGTCGCACCGGCCCGGACACGGCCGCCGCCGTAATGGAGACCTGGCTGCAGACCCCCTTCGAGGGGGGCCGCCATCAGCGGCGCCTGGAGAAGATCGCGGCGATCGAGAACTCGCTGAAGCCCGTTTGAAGCGGGCCGGCACGGGAAAAAGCGCCGTGCGAAGACTTTCTTTTCGTGATATGCATCTCGCGGACATCACTCCGCGGGAGAAGGAGGATTCATCATGTCGATCTTGGAGCAGACGGATCGGGAGCTGTACGATGCGATTCAAAAGGAAACCGCCCGGCAGGCCGGCGGGCTGGAGCTCATCGCCTCGGAGAACTTCGTGAGCGAGGCCGTCCTGGAGGCCCAGGGCTGCATCATGACCAACAAGTACGCGGAGGGATATCCGGGCAAGCGCTACTACGGCGGCTGCGAGTTCGTCGATATCGCCGAGACCCTGGCCATCGAGCGCTGCAAGAAACTCTTCGGGTGCGACCACGTCAACGTCCAGCCCCATTCGGGGACGCAGGCGAACATGGCCGTCTATTTCGCGGCGGTTCAGCCTGGGGATATCGTCCTCGGCATGAACCTCGCCCACGGCGGCCACCTCTCCCACGGCAGCCCGGCCAATTTCTCGGGCAAGCTCTATCAGATCGTTCCCTACGGCGTGGACCGGAAGACGGAGACGATCGACTTCAATGAAGTCGAAGACCTGGTGAAGAAGCACAAGCCCAAGATGATCGTCGTCGGGGCGAGCGCCTATCCGCGGACGCTCGATTTCAACGCATTCCGCCGGATCGCCGACATCTGCGGCGCCGTCATCATGGCCGACATCGCGCACATCGCCGGCCTCGTGGCGACGGGCCTCCACCCCTCCCCGATCCCCCTGTGCGAATACGTGACCAGCACCACCCACAAGACGCTGCGCGGCCCCCGCGGCGGGCTCATCATGTGCAAGGGGCCTTACGCGAAGACCCTCAACAGCCGCGTCTTCCCGGGCAGCCAGGGTGGACCGCTCATGCACATCATCGCCGCCAAGGCCGCGGCCTTCAAGGAAGCCCTAACCGAGGAATTCCGCGCCTATCAGAAGCAGATCGTCCTGAACGCCAAGGCCATGGCCGACGCCATGGTCTCCTATGGATTCCGGCTCGTGTCCGGCGGCACCGACAACCACCTCATGCTCGTCGACCTGTCCGTGAAGGGCGTGACGGGCGTCGACGCCCAGAACGCGCTCGACCGCGCGGGCATCACCGTCAACAAGAACGGCATCCCCTTCGATACGAAGGGCCCGCAGGTCACAAGCGGCATCCGCATCGGCACGCCGGCGGTGACGACCCGGGGAATGAAGGAACCCCAGATGAAGGAGATCGCAGGCCTGATCGCGGAGACCCTCGCCTCCATGAACGACGAGGCGAAGATCAAGGACGTCCGGGCGCAGGTGGGCAGGCTCTGCGAGCAGTTCCCGCTCTACCGCGAGAGGCTGAACCGTGAAAAATAAATCCGTCGCCTCGAAAGCCGGCCCGGAATCCGCTGCGGCCGGCGGGAAGAAGGTACCGGAAGCACCCACCCGCAGGCCGGGGTGGGACGAGTATTTCATGGACATCGTGTCGCTCGTGGCCAAACGATCGACGTGCCTGAGGCGAAGCGTCGGCGCCGTCCTGGTCCGGGACCGCCGCGTGCTGGCCACGGGCTACAACGGCGCCCCCTCCGGCATCCGCCACTGCCTCGACGTGGGGTGCCTGCGGGAGCAGATGCAGGTCCCGTCCGGCGAGCGGCACGAACTCTGCCGCGGGCTGCACGCGGAGCAGAACGCCATCATCCAGGCGGCGTTGCACGGCGTCAGCATCAAGGGCGCCACGCTGTACAGCACGAATCACCCTTGCGTCATCTGCGCCAAGATGATCATCAACTCCGGCATCCGGAAGGTCCTCTACCGGCAGGGCTACGCCGATGAACTGGCGCGGGAGATGCTCAAGGAATCGGGAATCGAAGTGTCTCCGCTATGAAATGCCCCTTCTGCGCCAACGGCGAGAACCGCGTGATCGACTCGCGCATCAGCAAGGACGGCAGCGCCATCCGCCGACGCCGCGAGTGCATTGCCTGTTCGAAGCGCTTCACCACCTACGAATTCGTGGAAGAAGTCCTGCCCATGGTGGTGAAGAAGGACGGGCGCCGCGAGTCCTTCGACCGTTCCAAGATCCGCACCGGGATCCTGAAGGCCTGCGAGAAGAGGCCAATCAGCGTCGAGCGCATCGAGGCGGTCGTCGAAAACGTCGAGAGGGCCTGTCAGGACCTGCAGGGGAAGGAAATCTCCACAACCGTCATCGGCGAGAAGATCATGGAGGAGTTGCACGGACTCGATGCGGTCGCCTACGTCCGCTTCGCCTCGGTCTACCGGGAGTTCCGCGATGTCGGCGACTTCATGGAAGAGCTCAAGGACCTGATGAACGGAAAGGGCCAACCCCCGAAGCCGTCCCGGGCCGCCGCGAAGGAAGGGCGCGGGGACGACGAAGGATAACGCGATGTTCACAGGCATTGTCCAGGGTACGGGTACCGTCAGCCGCCTCTCCAGAAAGGGCGACGACGCCGTTCTCGAAATCGATACCGCCCTTGACCTGACGGACGTGAAGACCGGAGACAGCATCGCCGTCAGCGGCGCATGCCTCACCGTGACGGCCCTCCGCGGTTCCACCTTCGCGGCCGATGTTTCGGCGGAGACGCTCAGCCGGACCACGCTCGGCAAGGCCTCGGCCGGAACCGCCGTGAACCTGGAAAAATCGCTGCGCCTGTCCGATCTCCTCGGCGGGCACCTCGTTCTCGGGCACGTGGACACCATGGGAACGCTCGTCGATCAGCAGCGCAGGTCCGCCTCGACGGTCCTCGGGATCTCCGTCGCCCCTGAATGGATGCGCTACGTCGCCGAAAAGGGGTCCGTCGCCGTCGACGGCATCAGCCTTACCGTGAACCGATGTGAAAAAGACCGTTTTTATGTTACGATCATTCCGCAAACAGCCGGAGCGACGACCCTTCGATTTCGCAAGCCGGCCGATGCGCTGAACGTCGAGACGGATATCCTCGCCAAGTACGTGGAAAAGCTTCTCGCCGCGCCGGTAACTCCCGACGGTGCCGGGCCCCGGAAGGATCTGGATATTGATTTTCTGGCGAAGCACGGATTCCTGCGGTAACCCGCGGGATTCCGTCATTGCCTCTGCAAAGGACGAAGAATTATGGCAGTCAGTACGATCAAAGAGGCCCTCGAGGACATCAAGAAGGGCAAGATGATCATCCTCGTGGACGACGAAGACCGCGAAAACGAGGGCGACCTGTGCATGGCCGCACAGTACGTGACGGCGGAATCCATCAATTTCATGGCCCGGTACGGGCGGGGGCTGATCTGCCTGACGCTGACGGAAGAGCATGCCGACCGGCTGCGCCTGATGCCGATGGTGAGGGACAACAAGTCCCGCTTCGGCACGGCCTTCACCGTCTCCATCGAGGCCAAGTGCGGCGTGACGACGGGCATCTCGGCGGCGGACCGGGCGACGACGGTTCTCACGGCCGTCGCCGATTCCACGAAGCCGGAAGACATCGTCAGCCCCGGGCACATCTTCCCGATCCGGGCGCGCAAGGGCGGCGTTCTTGTCCGGACCGGGCAGACCGAGGGTTCCGTCGACCTCGCGCGGATCGCCGGGCTGAAGCCCGCGGGGGTCATCTGCGAGATCATGAAGGACGACGGCACCATGGCGCGGATGCCGGACCTCGAGATCTTCGCTAAGGAGCACGGGCTCAAGATCGTGACGATCGCGGATCTCATCGATTACCGGATGCAGCACGAGTCGATGATCCGCCGCGCCGCGTCCGCCACCATCCCCACCCGCTACGGCGGCGAATTCAAGCTCGTCGTCTACGAGAACGACGTGGACGACATGAAGCACCTGGCCCTGACCAAGGGGGAAATCGGACCGGAGGACGAGGTCCTGGTGCGGGTCCATTCGGAATGCCTGACGGGCGACGTCTTCGGCTCGGAGCGCTGCGACTGCGGCGACCAGCTCCACCAGGCCATGAAGATGGTCGACGAATGCGGCAAGGGCGTCATCGTGTACATGCACCAGGAGGGGCGGGGGATCGGCATCGTCAACAAGATCAAGGCCTACGAACTGCAGGAGCAGGGCATGGACACGGTCGAGGCCAACATCGCGCTCGGCTTCAAGGAAGACCTCCGCGACTACGGCATCGGCGCCCAGATCCTTGTCGATCTCGGCGTGAAGAAGATGCGGCTCATGACGAACAATCCCCGCAAGATCATCGGCCTTCAGGGATACGGGATCACCATCACCGAACGGGTCCCCATCGAGTTGAAGCCCACCGACAACAACATCCGGTACCTGAAGACCAAGAAGAAGAAGATGGGGCACATGCTGAAGATGTCGTAACGGGGGGGGCGTGAAGTTTTCTCAGGCTGTCGCTTGCACACCTTGCACTGCATCTGATATGGAGGATGCCGCGGCGGGAGAAACCGGTACCGGGAAAAACCACCATGAGGAGAGCCGTCATGACGAAAATCGTCGAGGGAAAGATCGTCGCCAAGGGAATGAAGTTCGCCATCGTGGCGAGTCGTTTCAACGACTTCATCAGCTCGCGGCTCATCGACGGGGCGGTGGACGCCCTGACCCGCGCCGGGGCCGACGAGAAGGATATTTCCATCGTCAAGGTCCCCGGGGCCTTCGAACTGCCGCTCGTCGCGAAAAAGATCGCGAAGACCAGGACATGTGATGCCGTGATCTGCCTGGGCGCCGTCATCCGCGGCGCGACGCCGCATTTCGAGTACATCAGCGCCGAAGTCTCCAAAGGAATCGCAGCCGTCGGGCTGGAGACGGAGATCCCCGTCGCCTTCGGCGTCCTGACGACGGACACGATCGAGCAGGCGATCGAGCGGGCCGGTACGAAATCCGGGAACAAGGGATGGGATGCGGCCATGACGGCGATCGAGATGGTCGACCTGTTCAAGAAACTATAGGACTGCGCGCAAGGAATACGGCCCTCTGCGGTCAGCAGCAGGGCCGTATCTGCATTTGAGGATTGGATGCATCACCGAAGAAAAGCCAGGGAAATCGCCTTGCAGGTCCTTTACCAACTGGATGTGTCAGGAACGGGCCCCCAGGAGGCGGTCGATCTGTATTGGAAGAATTTCGATTCCCCCGACGAGACGAAGCAATTTGCCGCCCATCTCGTCGAAGGCACCTGGGACCATCGCCAGGAGATCGATCGGCTGATCGGCGAATTTTCCGAAAACTGGACCATTTCCCGGATGTCCCGGGTCGACAGGAGCATCCTGCGGATGGCCGTGTTCGAGCTTCTGCACTGCCCGGATATCCCGCCCAAGGTGACGCTCAATGAGGCGATCGATCTGGGCAAGGATTACGGATCGGAAAATTCCGGAGCTTTCATCAACGGCATCCTGGATGCCCTGTATATGAAGCTGTACGGGAAAAATGGATCTGACAATCGTCAAGACGCCCCCTGAAAGCCTTTACGAAGAGAACCTCGTGCTGGCGGTCTATGCCGACGAGAGGCCTCCGAAGGGATACTCGGGCCTGGTGGACTGGAGGCTGAACGGCCTTCTCTCCACGGAGATCGCCCGCGGGAGGATTTCGGCCGTCTTCGGTGAAAAAGTCATCCTTCCCCACCCGGAACGCATCGCCGTGAAAAGGTTGATCCTGTTCGGGCTGGGTCCGATTTCCGAAGCGACGCAGGGGCGGTTGTACGAGGCGGGGTGCCGGATCGTGGAGACGATGAGCGATCTGCTCTCCAGGAGCTTCGCCGTGAACATCCCCACGGCGGCCAAGCCGCGGCTGAGCGTCCAGGAAGCCGCGGAAGCCATGCTTTGGGGATACTTGGAAACGGGATCCGCCGACGGCAAGGCTTTTGAGGGGCTGCGGATCTGCGTCCAGGACAATCACGAAGGGGAAACGGCCGCGGCCTTCGAACGCATGAAGACCCTCAGGGAGAAGCTCCTGACCGCCCCGTCCGCCGCTCCCGGCGGTCCGGCCGAGGCGGTCACTTGAGGGGTTCTGGGCGAGATCACTTGCAGGCGTCTTTCAGCAGCCTGTCCGAAATTGAGACGAGGAGAGTCTGGACAATGGGCGACGGCAAATACCATCCGCAGGAAATCGAAGAGAAGTGGCAGGCTCATTGGGAAAAGCAGGGCATCTTCAAGGTCGGTGAGGACCCTGCAAAAAAGAAATATTACCTTCTCGAGATGTTCCCCTACCCCTCGGGAAAGATCCACATGGGACACGTCCGGAATTACACCATCGGGGACGTCGTCGCCCGTTACAAGCGCATGCAGGGGTTCAACGTTCTTCATCCGATGGGATGGGATGCCTTCGGCATGCCCGCCGAGAACGCGGCGATCGAGCACGGCATCCATCCCGCCCGCTGGACAAACGACAACATCGCCTTCATGAAGAAGCAGCTCAAGCGGATGGGCTTCAGCTACGACTGGGACCGCGAGGTCTCGACCTGCGAGCCGAAGTACTACCGGTGGGAACAGCTGTTCTTCCTCTGGATGCTGGAGAAGGGGTTGGCCTACAAGAAGGCCTCCGCCGTCAACTGGTGCCCCCACTGCAAGACCGTGCTGGCCAATGAGCAGGTCGAAAGCGGGCTCTGCTGGCGCTGTTCGACGGAAGTGGTCGAAAAATACCTCGAGCAGTGGTTCTTCCGCATCACGGCCTACATCGACGAGCTTCTCGAGTACTGCGACAAGCTTCCTGGCTGGCCGGAACGGGTCCTCATCATGCAGCGCAACTGGATCGGCAAGAGCCACGGCTGCGAAATATCCTTTCCCATGGCGGACGGGTCCGACAAGGCGATTCAGGTCTTCACGACGCGGCAGGACACGATCTTCGGGGCCACCTTCATGCTGGTCGCCGCCGAACACCCCCTCGTCATGGAACTCGTCAAGGGGAAGCCCTGCGAGGCGGAGGTCAAGCAGTTCGCCGACCGGATCAAGAGACAGGACAAGGAGCTCCGCACGTCCGAGTACTACGAAAAAGAGGGCATGTTCCTCGATTCCTACTGCCTCAATCCCGTGACGGGGAAGAAGATGCCCATCTTCGCCGCGAACTTCGTCCTGGCCGACTACGGGACGGGATGCGTCATGGCCGTCCCCACGCACGACCAGCGCGACTTCGAGTTCGCCAAGAAATACAACCTCCCGCTGATCGTCGTCATCCAGCCCCCGGACCGGACGCTCAACACCGCCACGATGAAGGAGGCCTATGTCGAGGACGGCATCCTGGTCAATTCCGGCCGCTTCGACGGCATGGAAAACACGAAGGCGATGGAGGCGATCGCCGACTACATCGAGTCCATCGGCCGGGGGAAGCGCACGATCCAGTACCGCCTGCGCGACTGGGGAATCTCCCGGCAGCGCTACTGGGGCGCCCCGATCCCCGTGGTGAACTGCGCGCAATGCGGGACCGTGCCGGTTCCGGAATCCGAGCTGCCCGTCATCCTCCCCACGGACGTGGAGTTCACGGGTGAAGGCGGTTCGCCGCTGGCCAAGCTGAAGTCCTTCGTCGAGACGAAATGCCCGCGTTGCGGAGGGCCCGCGGCCCGCGAGACCGACACCATGGACACCTTCGTGGAGTCGTCCTGGTACTTCGACCGGTTCTGCTGCCCCGACATGGACGCAGCGCCCGGCCTCGACAAGAAGCGGGTCGCCTACTGGATGCCCGTCGACCAGTACATCGGCGGCATCGAGCATGCGATCCTCCACCTGCTCTACGCGCGATTCTACACGAAGGTGCTCCGCGACCTCGGCGTCATCGACGTCGACGAGCCCTTCACGAACCTCCTGACGCAGGGGATGGTCTGCAAGGAATCGACCCGCTGCCCCGAACACGGCTACCTGTTCCCTGCCGAAGTGCAGGAGGGCAAATGCGTCCACTGCGGGCAGGCGGTCGTCGTCGGCAAGACGGAGAAGATGTCCAAGTCCCTCAAGAACGTGGTCGATCCCGACTACCTGATCCGCGAATACGGCGCGGACACGGTCCGGATCTTCTGCCTCTTCGCGGCGCCGCCGGAGAAGGATCTCGAATGGAGCGATCAGGGCGTGGACGGGTCGTTCCGCTTCATCAGCCGGATCTGGCGGATCGTGAGCGATTACAGCGACGATATCCGCAACATCGCGCCCTTCGACGAGAAGACGGAGCTGGGCGAGGCGCTGAAAGGACTGCGGCGAAAGACCCACCAGACGATCAAGAAGGTCACCCGGGACATCGAGGACCGCTTCCATTTCAACACGGCGATCAGCGCCGTCATGGAGCTCGTGAACGCCCTCTACGCGCTGGAGCGTCCCGCCCGGGACGACGCCAGGGCGCTGGGCGTCGTGCGGGAGGCGGTCGAGACGATCCTCCTCCTCATGGCACCGCTCATCCCCCATGCGGCCGAGGAGATGTGGTCGCTCCTGGGGCGCAGGGAAAACCTCGCCGACATGCCCTGGCCGAAGTTCGATCCGTCGGCGGCCTCGGAGGAGGAGATCACGATCGTGATCCAGGTCAACGGCAAGGTCCGCGGCCGGATCAGCGTGCCGGCCGACGAGGACGAGGAGCAGATCAAGGCGATGGCCCTGGCGGACGAGAAGACGGCGAAGTTCATCGCCGGCAGGAAGGTCCTCAAGCAGTTCTACGTCCCCAAGCGGCTTGTGAACATCGTGATTGCCGGTTGAGGGGGGAGGGGGTCATGGACGGGAAGCGGAGTCGGCTGCGGTTCACCGGAAAAAAGGCCGGCGTCTGGCTGGCGGTTCTTCTGCTCCTGAACTGCGCGGGCTGCGGTTACCGCTTCTCGCCGGGCGGGGAGAATCTCCCGCCCGAGATCCGCACCGTTTTCGTGGACATCTTCGACAACAAGACGAGCGAAGCCAACTTCGAAAACCAGGTCCGTTCCGCCTTCATCGACCAGATCATCCGGGGAACGCGTTTCAAGCTGGCGGACTCGAAGGAAGCGGCCGATGCGGTCTTGCGGGGCAGCATCGAAGGACTCTCCAGCTCTCCGCTTTCCTACCGCGCGACGAACCTCGCCGCGGAGGAACGGCTGACGGCCGTGCTGAATATCACCCTGGAGGATCGGAACACGGGAAAGGCGGTCTGGACCGGAAGCGGCCTTTCGGGCACCGCGGACTACATGGTCGACGCGGCAAACCCGACCGTCACGCAGACCAACCGGAGGAACAACCTCAGCAAGCTGGCCAACGACACGGCCGAGAAGGCCTATCGATTGATGATGTCCGGGTTCTGAAGCGCAGGGCGAGGAGACTACTTTTTCGCGAGCGCGTTCACGGCCTTGGTCAGGCGGGAAATCTTCCGGGAAGCGTTCCGCTTGTGGATCGTGCCTTTGGCGGCGGATCTCGCAAGGGCCGGGACGGCAACGCCCAGGGCCTTCTTGGCGGCCTCGACATCCTTGGCTTCCGCCGCGGCCACCACCGCCTTCACCTTCGTCTTCACCGCCGATTTGGCCGACGCATTCCGCTGGGTGATTTTCACGCTCTGCCGGGCTCTCTTTTGCGCTGAACGATGTTTAAGCAAAAATGCCTCCTTGCTGAATGTTCTCGGGATATTGGAGTCGGATTTACTATCCGAATTCGCCACGGCTGTCAAGCCCAAAGTGGGATGACGAAACGAAGCACGGCGATTGTTGAAAACGCGGATCGCTTGTGCTAAGCGCAACGGAACTGCGCTCGAAATCTATCTCCGGGGAGGGACCATGAAAAAGGCGGACGCTCTGCTGCAGAAGGCGAAAAAACAGGGGAGGACCCTGCTGACCTTTGCGGAATGCACCGAACTCCTGAAGATGTACCGCATCCCTTTCTGCAGGGGAACGGTGGCCGCCGATGCCAGGTCCGCCGTCGCCGCGGCAAGGGACCTCGGCTATCCCGTGGCCATGAAGATCGCGTCGCCCGACATCGTCCACAAGTCGGAGGCGGACGGCGTCCGCCTGGGCATCGGAAAGGACGGTGAAGTCCGGAAGGCCTTCGGGGCCATCGTCGAAGCGGCCGGGAAATACAAATCCGGCGCCGCCGTCGAGGGCGTCCTCGTCCAATCGATGGCGCCCCAGGGCGTGGAGCTGGTGGCGGGGGCCAAGTTCAGCCGCCAGTTCGGCCCGGCCGTCATGTTCGGGATGGGCGGTATCTCCGTGGAGGTCATGAAGGACATCGTGTTCCGTCTCGCCCCGGTGACGCGGGACGAGGCCCTGGCCATGATGAAGGAGATCCAGGCGGCCCCGCTTCTGGAGGCTTTCCGCGGCAGGCCGGCGGTGCACAAGGCCGCCGTGGCCGATATCCTGGAGAAGCTGTCCCGCCTCGTTGCGGACCACCCGGAGATCGTCGAGGCGGACCTGAATCCCATCATCGCCTCCGGTCGTGGCGCCGTCGTGGCCGACGTCCGGATGATGCTGGGCGAGCCGAAACGCGTCGCCAGAACGGCCTATACGACCGAGCAGATCCTCGCGGCGACCAGGCGCATCTTCGCGCCCCGGGGGATCGCCGTCATCGGCGCCTCCAATGACCCGGCCAAGCTGGGCTGCTCGACGATGAAGAACATCCTCGGCGGGGGCTACCGCGGCAAGGTCTATCCGATCAACCCCAAGGGCGAGGAGATCATGGGACTTCAGAGCTACCGGGACATCCTGGAGGTCCCCGACCCCGTCGACGTGGCGATTGTCGTCATTCCCGCGAAATTCATCCCCGACGAGGTGACGAAGATCGGCAAGCGCGGCATCGCCGGCGCCGTCGTCCTCGCCTCTGGCTTTGCCGAGACGGGCAACGTCCAGCTCCAGGAGGAGCTCCTGGCGCGCGCCCGCGAATACGGCGTCCGCATCCTGGGGCCGAACATCTTCGGCATCTACTATACCCCGGAGAACCTCTGCGCCACCTTCTGCATCCCCTACACGGAGCGAGGCGCGGCCGCCTTCACGGCCCAGAGCGGCGGGGTGGGCATGGCGATCATCGGCTACACGCGCAAGCACAAGATGGGGATCTCCGCCATCGTCGGCGTGGGCAACAAGAGCGACGTCGACGAGGACGATCTGATCGAATACTTCGGCCAGGATCCCAGCACGCGCGTCATCGTGATGCACGCCGAGGACATCAAGGACGGCGACGCCTTCATCCGGGCGGCGCAGAAGGTCGGGAAAACCAAGCCCATCGTCATCCTCAAGAGCGGCGCCACGCAGCTGGGCGAGCGGGCCACGTCGTTCCACACCGGGGCGCTCGCCGGAGACGACCGCATCTACAACGCCGCCTTCGCCAAAGCCGGAGTGGTCCGCGCCCCGAACCTCGAAGGCATGCTCGACTATGCGCGGATCTTCCAGATGCTGCCGGTCCCCAAGGGCGACAACATCCTGGTCATCACGGGCGCGGGCGGCCTGGGCGCCCTCATCGCCGACGGACTGAGCCGGCACGGCCTCTCCCTGATGAAGATGGCCCCCGATCTCGACGCCGCCTTCCGGAAATACATCCCGCCCTTCGGGGCGACGGGAAACCCCGTCGACATCACCGGCGGCGAACCGCCCTCGACCTATGAGGCGACGATCCGGCTGGCCCTGGAGGATGATCGGGTGGATGCCCTCGTCATGGGATACTGGCACACCCTCATCACGCCGCCGATGACCTTCGCCAAGGTGCTGGTCAAGGTGAAACAGGAAGTGGAGAAGACGAAGCAGCCCAAGCCCGTCGTCGCCGCCCTCTCGGGCGACATCGAGGCGGAGGCCGCCGCGGCCTATCTGGAGGAGAACGGCATCCCCGCCTTCCCCTACACGTCCGAGCGCCCGGTGGCCGCCCTCGCCGCCCTCTTCCGCTGGGCGCGGATGCGGCGGGGATAAGACGGAGCGGCGGGAACGGGGCATCAAACTCATCAAACTGAGGAAGCTGCCGCAGGATCTCGGCTGAAGACCCTGCCCCCTTTCCACGACGAGAAAGGAAACCCTATGGACGACATCGCAAGAGCGCTGGCGGGCGGGAAGGACGCCCTGAACGAGTACGAATCGAAACGTCTGCTCGCGGCGGCCGGAATCCCCGTCTGCCGGGAGGCCCTGGCGGAGGATGCGGAAGAAGCGGCGAAGATCGCGGCCGGATTCGGCTATCCGGTCGTGCTGAAAGCGGCGGGCAGTTCCCTCTATCACAAAACGGAGGTCGGGGGCATCGCGCTCAACCTCAAGGGCGGGGCGGAGATCCGCGAAGAGGGCAAGCGGCTGTTGGCCATCCCCGGGTGCGAGGCGATTCTCGTGCAGGAGATGGTTCCCGGCAACCGCGAGATCGTCTGCGGCCTTCTCCGGGATGTCCAGTTCGGCCCCTGCGTCATGTTCGGCCTGGGGGGCATCTTCACCGAACTCCTGCAGGACGTCGTTTTCCGCGTCGCCCCGCTGGCGGAATACGACGCGATGCAGATGATGGCGGACATCAGGACCGCCAAGGTGCTCGACCCGTTCCGCGGCGAGGCCGCCGTGGACCGCAAGGCCCTTGCGCAGGCCCTCGTCTCCCTCGGTCAAATCGGACTTTCGCGGCCCGAGGTCGAGGCGATCGATATCAATCCCTTGAAGATCCGCAAGGATGGATCGCCCGTGGCCGTGGACGCACTCGTGAAGATCCGCAAGGCAACGTGACGACTGTTGAAGCGGCCGTTCAGGAACGGCCGGATGCAGGGCACCCGAAGTCCCGAGACGTGAGGCGTACCGGGTTGTACGCAGCGACGGTGGAGGACGAGGACGCGGAAACGCGGCAGACGGGCGTTTGTTGGCGGCCGGCAGAGGAGATGTTCCCATGAGCCATTCATTGACCCCCTTCTTCGAACCGCGGCAGGTTGCCGTTATCGGCGCATCGGCCGCGGAAGGCAAATCCGGCTACGTGGTTGTAGCCAACATGCTGGCCAACGGTTACGAGGGAAAGATCTATCCCGTCAATCCGCGCGGCGGCCGGATCCTGGGGCTTCCCGTGACGCGGTCCGTGGCCGAGCTTCCCGAAGGGATCGATGTCGCCGTGATCATCCTTCCCGCCGAACAGACCGTCCAGGCGCTGCGGGAATGCGCGGCCCGGGGGATCCGCCACGCCGTGCTTCTGGCGGGCGGATTCGCCGAAGTGGACGAAGGGCGCGCCAGGCTCCAGGAAGAGCTGGTCGACGCCCTCAGGGAGACGGGCATCCGCACCCTTGGGCCCAACACCTCGGGGCACACCTCCACGCCCTTCAAATTCACGTCGTCCCTTTTCCCGCTGGGGAAGATCCGGCCGGGCAAGGTGTCTTTCATCGCCCAGACGGGAAACTTCGGGACGCACACGATGAAGTACATCCTCACGGGAGAACATTTCGGTCCCGCCCGCGTGATCGGGCTGGGCAACAAGATCGACGTGGAAGAGAGCGAGGCGCTGGAATATCTCGGGCAGGACCCCGAGACTTCGGCCATCATCATCTACGTCGAGAGCCTCAAGAAACCGCGCCGTTTTCTGGAGGTCGCCCGCGAGGTGACGCGGAGAAAACCCGTCGTCATGCTCAAGGGAGGGGCCACGGAGGCGGGGCGCAAGGCGGCCGACGCCCACACCGCCGCCATGGGATCGGAGGACCGCATCGTCGACGGGATGCTCCGCCAGGCCGGCGTCGTTCGCATCCACGAATACACGCACCTCGTGCTGGCGGCCAAGGCCTTTTCCATGCTTCCGCCGCTTCAGGGAAACCGCGTCAGCTTCCTGGCCCCCTCGGGCGCCATGCTCACGGTCCTTTCGGATTACTGCACAGGTCACGGCTTGACAATCCCCGACCTGCAGCCGGAGACGGTCCGGCGCCTGCAGGAAATCAGCCCGGCCCTGATCCGCATGCGCAATCCCGTGGACATCTGGCCGTCCTGCGGCGTTCACGGCGTGGAATTCGGCTACCGGGAAGGCATGGAGGCCGTGCTCCGGGATCCCAACATCGACGCCGTCGTACCGATCATCATGCTGACGCGGGACATCGGCGTGCCGTCGCCGGATTTCATCTACGATCTGGCCCGGAAGTATCCGGAAAAACCCGTCCTCGTCGCCTTCAGCGCCGCCAAGGAATGCATGGACCTCTACAAGGACTCGCTGGAACCGCGGGGCGTGCCGACCTATCCGGACATCGAGCAGCCCTTCGAAACGCTCTCCATCCTCGCGCGCTGCCGGGCGGCGCTGAATCGGCCGTAATCGGCGGGCGGAGGATCCTCTTCTCCACCCGCCTCCATGAAGACTGAGGACTCCGCGCAGCGGCGAGGCCTTTTTTCGCCTTGCCCGATCGGATCGGATCGATATAATCTTTGTCCTGGATCCGGAAAGGCGTTCCGGGACGTTCCGCGCCAGGCGTTTCGTCTCCGAGGACCGGTTCAACCAGCGGGGAATCTCATGAGAAGGAAAATGGCGCTGACCGCTCTGGCGATTCTTCTTGTCCTGCTCGTCTATATCCTCTATGAGCTGGCCAGGGTCCGGTGGTTCCTGCAGCCGCCCTCTCCCGCCGGACCGGCGGAGACCACCTCCCTGCACGCACGGAACCTGCGCGGCCACGTCGAGCGGCTGAGCGCCGGAATCGGTTCGCGCAGCGTCCTCGAATACGAAAAGATCGAGGAGGCCAAGCGCTACATCCTGGGCGTACTGGCGGGATACGGCTACAGCCCCGAGATCCAGGGCTTCCCCTACGAGGGGAGGATGTACGGGAACGTCATCGCGACGATCGCGGGAAAGGAAAAGCCGGCCGAAACGGTGGTCGTGGGCGCCCACTACGACACGGTGACCGGCACCCCGGGCGCCGACGACAACGCGAGCGGCGTCGCGGTCCTGCTGGAACTGAGCCGTCTCCTGCGCGACAGCCGCCCGGACCGGACGATCAGGCTCGCGTTCTTCTGCCTGGAGGAGCCGCCCGTCTTCCGGACGCCGTCGATGGGAAGCTTCGTCTATGCCGAGCGGGCGAAGGCGGCCGGAGAACAGGTCACCGCCATGATCTCGCTGGAGATGCTGGGGTACTATGGAACGGCCAAAGGCGGCCAGGCGTTCCCCCTGCCGTTCATGAGCCTCTTCTTCTCGACGACGCCCGATTTCATCGCCGTCGTGGGGAACCTCTCCTCCCGACGCCTCGTGGCGGACATCGCGGCTCCGCTCCGGGCGGCCGGCATGGCCGTCGAGACGCTGAGCACGGTCAGCCTCGTTCCCGGCGTGGACTTCTCCGACCACCGTTCCTTCTGGAAGATGGGCTACCCGGCCGCCATGCTGACCGACACGGCCTTCTACCGGAATCCCCACTACCACGCGTCCTCGGATACGGTCGATACGCTCGATTTTGGAAGGATGGGGGTCCTGCTGGACGGCCTGGAGAAGGCAGTCCGGGATCTCGCCGGTCCGGCGTAAAGAAGCCCCCCTTGTCCTCAGCCCCGCTTCTCGAGGAGCTCCTGCAGCTCACGAGGAAGGACGCTCCTCAGCCTTCCCGTCATCGCCTCTTCGTGGCGCTGCCAGAGGATTCCGCAGTAGATGATCCCGAAGCCGATGAGCGTCAGGGCGAAGGGGAAGATCAGGCTGTCCTTGAACACATCATGGGCCAGATGCCCGAGGTACCCGGCGGCGCCGAGCCCGCCGAACACCGCAAACACGCGGCGTGAAAGGACGGCGCCGACGCCGATCATCACGAGGTTGATGCACAGATAGAGGAACCTGTTCCATTCGCTTTCCGAACGCATCATGGACAGCCCGCCCCAGAACGCCAGCACCCCGAACAGATACAGCCAGAAGGCAAAGTCCTTCCGGCTCTTCCGGGCGCGCACGTCCACCCAGAAGGCCAGGAGGACGATAAGCAGCCCGAACCACAATGAAACGAGCCTGCGCAGTTCCCATGCGGCGTCCTCCAGGCCGGACAGGAAGGGCGTCACATCCATGGTCATGTACCAGAGCGTAACGGCGACCGGCATGACCAGAAACGGAAGGCGGTAGCGCCACAGCATCGCCGCGCCGACCACCAGCGTGACCAGTTCCATGATCATCCAGCGCCAGTCGATGTGGGTATGGTAGACCCGGTAGGGACGTCCGCCGATGTCCGCCCACAAACCAAAAGCGGCCTGCAGGCCGTAGACGGCGAGGGGCGCCAGGGCGACGACGAAGGTCGCCGTGATGCCGGCCGGAATCCCCAGGTTCCGACGTTCCAGGAAGTACTCGGTCAGCCACAATCCGGCGACGGCGTAGGCAAGGACGATGAAGAAGAGCCCCCAGCCGCCGAACCGCTCCCAGCCGAGAGTCATGAAAAGCGTCATGGCGCCGATGGCGACCAGGCCGCCGAGGTAATAGAGGATGTGCGTGAAGCGGAAGGCCGGCACATTCTGACTGTGCTCGGACAGGAATCGCCAGAGCGCTTCCGCCTGCTCTTCCGTGAGCAGACCTTTCGCCGCCGCGTCGCGCAGGAGATTGCGATTCAGTTCCATGTCGTTTGCCGTCCCCCTTTCTTTCATGCGTCGGCCTTTGCCGATGGATCATGCCTCGTACCGCCTTTGATATTTTTCGTACTGGCGCTGCAGCAGGTCCCGGCCGATTTGCCGTCCGTGGCCGGGAAGAAAGACCCTGCACCCGGTGTCGAGAAGCCGCCGCCAGCTTCGCACCAGAAGCGCCGGATCGTCGGCGAAGGGAGGCCGGACCGAGCCCCGGATCACCCCGAACAGCGTGTCGCCGACCAGGGCGATTTCGTCTTCGACGATCAGGCTCAGGGAACCGGACGAATGGCCGGGCAGGTGAAGAACGGTCGCGGAAAAGCCGAAATCGAGCAGATCCAGCCTTTCGTCGACCAGGATGTCTCCCGCCACCGGCCGATACAGGAATAGCCTTTGCAGCGAAGCCCCGAACAGCCGGATCAGCCATCGCGTGGGGAATAGAGTCCCCTGCGGCAGGGGACTGTCACCGCAGTTCAGGAAATCCGCTTCGCTCCGGTGGACGAGGATCTTCGCTCCGAAGATCGTCTTGACGGCCGCGGCGTTCTCGGCATGATCGAAATGGGTGTGCGTCAGCACCAGCGCGGAGAGGTTTCGTCCGTCGACGCCGGACTCGACGAGCCTGTCCACGAGCTTCTTCTCGGAACGCATCCGGCCGGTATCGACGAGAATATGCCTGCCCCCCTTCGAAAGCAGGAAGGCGTTGCATCGGCCGGACAGGACCTGAGCGATCGTGCAGCCGCTTGCCAGCCGAAATGCCGGAGCGCCCATGTTCTCCGTCACCTCCCTTTCGATCCCGGAGGAGAAAGTCCACCAAACGAACCCTGTGCCGACCGGAGGCCGGCTACCGCGGAACCGCGCCGCACCGCGCCGGCGGCGCCTCGCGCTTTTCGGCGTAGAAGACACCCACGTACCAGTTCTTGTAGACGCAATCGGCGTTCCGGAACCCCGCCTCCTCCAGCCATGCAAGTTGATCGGTCAGGAGGGCCTCCCGGTCGTACGTCCGCCGCCGGTCCACGCTGGCCCGGATCTCTTCCTCCGTCCCGCCCCTTTTCCGCACCATCTTCAGCCAGGTTGTCCAGTACAGCTCCTGCATCTCCGGCGTCGGCCCCCTGACCTGGTCGATGTTGATGAAGACGCCCGGTGAACGCAGCGCCCGGTAGATCCGTGGAAACAGCAGCCGCTTGTCCTCGTCGGAAAGGTGATGAATCGAAAGGCTCGAGAGAACGACATCGAATGTCCCCGCGTAATCGATCCGGCGATAATCATCCAGAAGGTAACGAAACCGCCCGCCGTCGGAAGGCCCGAATCGTTTCCTGGCGACGTCGAGCATCTTGGCCGCGATATCCCAAAGGACGAAAGACCCCTGGGGATACTTGTCCAGCACATGGCGCGAGAAAAGTCCCGTCCCCGCACCCAGATCCAGGACATCGATGAGGGCATTCGCAGGGAAGGGGATCAGATCCCGGGCGACGGCGAAGAGGTCTTCGTAGCCCGGCAGGGCTTTTTTCATCCAGCTGTCGTAGTAATTCACGGATTCGTTGAAGGCTTGATCGATCGTCATGGCGTTCCGCCCTTGAGGGCCGGCGGTTCGAGCGGCGGAAGATTCGGGAGCGGCGCTCGACGCTGCCGCGCAATCTTGTTTCGGCATCATAGCACAAAATGAACGGGCCCGGAGGCCCGGTTTCTGTTGACAGACTGAGGACGCCTCCGCTAGAAGTTGTTTCCGGTTGGAGTCGCCCGTTACCGGCGGAGGCGGCGGAAAGGGCCGTCCTGTCCACAATAAAGGGGTGCCATGATGCACATTACAGACATCTCGGGATGCGTTTCCCTGCACAACCGCGTCCGAATGCCCTATCTGGGAGTCGGGACGTACAAAGTCCCCGATGGGGAGGAGGTGGTCCGCACCGTTTCCTGCGCACTGCAGGCGGGCTACCGGCATATCGACACGGCTGCTTTTTACGCAAATGAAAAAGGGGTCGGAGCGGCCTTGCGGCAAAGCGGGTTGAAGCGGGAAGAGGTCTTCGTCACGACCAAGATCTGGAATCCCGATCAGGGGTACGACACCACGCTCGCCGCATTCGGCAGAAGCCTCGACGAACTCGGCTTCGATTATCTCGACCTGTACCTGGTGCACTGGCCGGTAAAAGGAAAATTTCAAGACACCTGGCGCGCGCTGGAGTCCTTGTACCGGCGGGGCCTGGTGCGCGCGATCGGGATCAGCAACTTCCTGAAGCATCATGTGCTCGATCTGCTGCAGACCGCCGAGATCGTTCCCATGGTCAACCAGATGGAATTTCATCCTTATCTCGTCCAGCAGGACCTGATCGATTTCTGCACCGGACTCGGCATTCAGTACCAGGCATGGAGCCCCCTGATGCAAGGACGGATCAGCGAAGTCGAATTGCTGTCACAACTGGCGAGAAAATACGGAAAAGACCCCGCCCAGATCGTGCTCCGATGGAGCCTCCAAAAAGGAGTGGCGACGGTCCCGAAGTCCGTGACGCCGGCAAGGATTCTATCCAATGTCCGGCTCTTCGATTTTGAGCTGTCGACGGAAGACGTGAAGCGGATCGACGGCCTCGACAGGGGGAAGCGGTTCGGATCGGATCCGGATCATTTCGATTTCTGAGACGCATCCTCTGCAGCGCGGCGGTGGAATCCTCCCGGATCCCGTCATCCTCCGCGCTGCGGCGGATCATGGCGCGACCCTTTCCGTCGGGACGTTCCTTGCGGGGACGGGCAAAAGGCGGAGGGAACACCAAAAGGAAGGGGGGCATCGAGCCCCCCCTTTTTGTCTGACGCTTGTCCGGGTCGCCTGCTCAGCAGTGTCCGCCCGGCCCCTTCTCCTCTCCCGCTACGACGAGCTTCCCTTCGTGCTCCATCTCCTTGAGCCACTTCGGGTGCTGCTTCATCAGCCACGCCCGCGTCACCCAACCGCTGAACATCGCCGGCGCAGAGCCCGGAGAACCGATCGTCCCTAAATACAAATGCACG